>Ga0247610_10000204_pt1 | contig 97824 bp, 139 predicted proteins | sample 174DNAGHGhighgp2_FD_193483 | JGI IMG/M metagenome (GOLD analysis project Ga0247610, IMG submission 193483) | Sheep rumen microbial communities from Palmerston North, Manawatu-Wanganui, New Zealand - 1742 DNA GHGhigh gp2 | ecosystem: Host-associated > Mammals > Digestive system > Stomach >... | reverse complement strand
TTAAGTCATGAAGTTTATGATTCTGACGGTAAAATTAGCACACTTAGCAATACTGTTGACGGGTTAACTAATAGAGTTAGTACTGCGGAAGGCAAAGTTAGTACACTTAAAAATACAGCCGATGGTTTAAGTCATGAAGTTTATGATTCTGACGGTAAAATCAGCATACTTACTAATACTGTTGACGGGTTAACTAATAGAGTTAGTACTGCGGAAGGCAAAGTTAGTACACTTAAAAATACAGCCGATGGTTTAAGTCATGAAGTTTATGATTCTGACGGTAAAATTAGCACACTTAGCAATACTGTTGACGGGTTAACTAATAGAGTTAGTACTGCGGAAGGCAAAGTTAGTACACTTAAAAATACAGCCGATGGTTTAAGTCATGAAGTTTATGATTCTGACGGTAAAATCAGCATACTTACTAATACTGTTGACGGGTTAACTAATAGAGTTAGTACTGCGGAAGGCAAAGTTAGTACACTTAAAAATACAGCCGATGGTTTAAGTCATGAAGTTTATGATTCTGACGGTAAAATTAGCACACTTAGCAATACTGTTGACGGGTTAACTAATAGAGTTAGTACTGCGGAAGGCGAAGTTAGTACACTTAAAAACACAGCCGATGGTTTACATCATGAAGTTTATGATTCTGACGGTAAAATTAGTACACTCAGTAATACTGTTGACGGGTTGACTAACAGAGTTAGTACTGCAGAAGGCGAAGTTAGTACACTTAAAAACACAGCTAATGGCTTAAGTCATGAAGTTTATGATTCAGATGGTAAAATCAGCATACTTACTAATACTGTTGACGGGTTAACTAATAGAGTTAGTACTGCGGAAGGCAAAGTTAGTACACTTAAAAACACAGCCGATGGTTTACATCATGAAGTTTATGATTCTGACGGTAAAATTAGCACACTCAGCAATACTGTTAATGGGTTGACTAATAAGGTAAGTACCACAGAAGGACAAATTAGTACGCTTGAGAATACAACCGAAGGATTTAGAACAAGAATTGAAAAAGTTGTTGATACAAGTGGAAATATTAAGGCTTCAGAGATTGCTACATCTATTAATAACCAAACGGGCGAAGGCCAAGTGTTGATCAGCGCAGACAAGGTTCTGATCGACGGTAAAACAACGCTGAAAGGAACGCTTAAGATTGACGACGGAAATCTGGTAGTGGATCGTACGGCGGTATTTCAGAACACCGACGGGCGGCAGGTGTCGATCAACAACGGCACATTGAGCGCTAACGATGTAAGCATCAAAAGCGGTGGTGGTATTAAATTTATTGGTTCACAGACAGGCGAATACTACAACCTGCAGATGTCTGATGTGGCCGGGATGATCGTAAAAGCCGAGGTAGATACAAAGACAAACACACTGAAAATGTGGAAGAAGGGGGATGCGGCGTCGTCGCCCAGCATAAATTTTAAGAAGGCCGCTTCATCCCTCTCCGGTACATGGAGCGGCAGCACATTGACAGTAGCACCAACTGGAGAAACAACACCCAAATATACAATTGGGTTCACGGGCGATCCGAATGAGTTGCTTGGAATTAAGTACAAGAGTGTTGAAGAGTCTACAGTTACTGGATATTTGACAGTCGGTGGTGCAGTAACTACAGATTATTATGATGACGCATCCGATATTTGGGTGCATGGAACAGAACGACATCCGTTTACAATTAATGTAAACGCGACAGATATTCTGAAATCCAAATATGATAATGGTTGGAAGAATGCGGCAGGAAAAGTTAATACTCCTACAACACAGCCTTCAAATATTACAAACACGCTCACCATCACATATCCGAACAAGACGACTCCAGACGGTACCGACGGAAGTATTCCATATACGGTAACTGTAGATGATGACTATGCGTATATTAAGGCTCCAGGTGGAGTTACCGTTGCACGTGTTGAGAATCTTACAGATGATACTGGTTGGAATGTTGGTTACGACACAGCAGAAGGGTATTTTGATCCTCCTGAAACGAAGACCGCTCAAAACGTAAGTAACAGTTTTACAATCGGATACCCTAAGGCTGATCGCAGTGGTCAAGGCATATATACGTACACTATGACGAAGGGCACGCCTGGAACGTCTGGATATGCGTCTGTCGTACTTAATGGAAATCTGAAAGCCCGTATTGATATTAGTGACTGGTATAAAGCTGGTTGGAACGATATGCGTGCTGGTGTAAATCAGCCGACAAGTGATATTGGAGCGGTATTGACTGGAAGCATAAGTGTTAGCAAATATCAAGCAAATGGTGTAACAACGAATCCCACTGTTTATACTTATTCACTGAGTAAAAATGATGCTTTCAAGCCTCAAGGAACAAGCTCAACGATTCATACTGTTGAATTGAAATATAACAGTAATGTTGTAGCAAGAATCGATGCTGAAAGCTTTTATACTGATGGCAAAAATTCAGGTTATGATGCAGAGCATGGTGCTTATATTACTGATAATGCAAACACAAATGCAAAAATAACGACATATGACTTAACCCCATCGAATAGTGGAAAATCATTAACAATATACCCAGTTTTTAAAAAGACTGATAATACTTATCAGAGAGGATCATCATTAGTTGTATCAACACCAGCTGTTGCTCCTGGATTTATTGCAGGAAGTGATGGTAAATATTATATCGATGCTCATTACAGTACGCAAAGCGGTTCAATATCTATAAAAAGCTCTCAATACAAGCTTGGATTAAATGGAACCAATGTTCAGATTCAAAATGGAAATGGAATAAGATATTCTAATACTGATTCTTATGATGTTTCAACTTCGCTTGAACCTCTTACTGTAACAGCCAATTCTCCTAGTGGATCACCTTATGTTCCAAGTAATGGTAAAATTGGTTTTTCCAGTGTTGTTGTAAATGTACCGTCAGAAACCATTACACCTGAATTAAGTGGAAATTGGAGTGGTGACACATTAACCGTATCCTCTAATCCAAGTGCAGTGCAGAATTTTATTGTGTCATTGAGCGGAACGCCTTCTATAAGAAGACATATTCTTTCAATGTCAAGTTCTGGCATATCCACACGTACGAATGCAACAACGATTAGTGCACCGATTACTTTAAAGTATCAAACGAGTGCAAATGTACAACCAACGGATATTGCAACAAAAAATGTTCTTATTGGATTAAGTGATGTACTTGAAAATCGTACTGTTAAGCCTGATTCAACTACAACTTACACTCCTGGAGAAGGTAAGATTGGTTTGAGCAGTTTAACAGTAGATATTTCTAATATTACAGATTCAATACGAACAAGATTTAATACAACGCAGGGGCAATATTGGATTGAGGCAACTCGAAATGGAAGCACATTATCCGAAGCTGCTAAAGTATATTATAAACTTGGTCTTATCGGAACGAGTATTCAAATTCAGGATGCTAATGGAGTAAGACTTTCAAACAGTGCAACATATGATGTTTCAACTTCGCTTGAACCTCTTACTGTAACAGCCAATTCTCCTAGTGGATCACCTTATGTTCCAAGTAATGGTAAAATTGGTTTTTCCAGTGTTGTTGTAAATGTACCAGCTTCGACAGTTACCGCAGCATGGGAAAAAGCATCATCTCAGGTACCATTCACAAATAAGTTAAATATTAAACGTGATGGTACAAGTATACTCACTTCTACAATTGGCGTTACGTTGACCCATAATTCTTCTGATCATAATTATACAGTAATAGTTACTGGTACAAATCCAGATGGAAATGGCTCATCTACTGTATACACATCATCTACTGGTGATCAACCATATATTGATGGTTGGAGTGATGCAAGAACAAGTACCGGAGATTTCCCTGGAACAACGCAAGGAACAACACCGAGTGGGAATATTCCGAATAACATTGTTGTAAAACGTCCGAACTCCACAGTAAATGGAACAGCGACAGAATATACTTATACTGTAAGTGCAGATAATAGTTATGCTTACATTAAATATGGTTCTGCGACAGTAGCGCAAGTTGCAAATCCTGCTTATGGAAATGGCTACGATGCCAACCACAACACTTATATTACCAATAATACAAGTACCAATGCTAAAATCACAACATTGGATTTGAATCCTACGAGCAGTGGATCATCGTTAACCGTGTATCCAGTATTTAAGAAAACCGATAATGCTTATCAGAGAGGAGACTCGCTTAAAGTTTCTTCTCCGGCTATAAGCACTAGGTTTTTACATGGAACAGATAATAATTATTATATTGATGCTTATTACAGTACGCAAAGCGGAGCGATTTCTGTTTCAAGTTCTCAATATAAACTTGGATTAAGTGGAAAAACTGTTCAAGTACAAAATAGCAGTGGCACACAGATTAGTGGTACATCAACGTTAGATGTCAGCAGTTTATATTCATCTGGTTGGAGTGATGCAAGAACAAGTACCGGAGATTTCCCTGGAACAACGCAAGGAACAACACCGAGTGGGAATATTCCGAATAACATTGTTGTAAAACGTCCGAACTCCACAGTAAATGGAACAGCGACAGAATATACTTATACTGTAAGTGCAGATAATAGTTATGCTTACATTAAATATGGTTCTGCGACAGTAGCGCAAGTAAAGCATTCTGCATATGCTAATGGAGGTATAATAACAGAAGGCTCGTGGACGACTTCATTATGGAATAACACAAATAGGCCCGCAAGAGCAGAGATGACTTATACCTCAGCTGGTGGAGACAGTAAGAAAATAGAGATAGGAATGGCAATCGGCAGTGAGATTGTTGCAGACAATGAGGCGATAATTGTAATTCGTGCTTATGATAATGCAGGAAATGCAACACCAGTATTAAGTCGTAAATTTTCAGTTACCGTTGATAACAGCTATGCATACATGAAAATTGATTCAAGTACCATAGCACAAGTTCCAAATCCTGCATATAGCAATGGCTATGAACTTGCTAAATCTAAACTTTCTATTCCTGCTTCACAAGCATCAAATGCTTACATCAACGTTTCCTATCCGATAAATAGTGTGACATCATCTACTAAACAGGGAACAACAAAGTATCAGATGTATGATGAGGGAAACAATAAAGTCGTTCTTAAGAATACGAGTGTTCCAAATGCTGTTACAGTTGCTGAATATACACATAATAAATATACTGCTGGTCAAAACAGTGTTAATGTAAATAAAGGTACGTGGACAAAATCATTAAATACTTCCGGTAGAGCTAGTATCACATACAGTCCAAGTGCCGGAACTGGATCGAGTCAGAAATTGAATCTGGCATTCGGTAGAGCACTTTCAGATTCTAGTTCCATTGCATTTATGGCAAAGCATGATAGTGATTCTGGAGACTATGATGATATTCTTACAAGGTCAACAAGTTATACCATCGATGGCTGGAGCGGGAATACCAATAAAGTGCATTTTAAAATTGGTAATACAGAGTTCCAGACCGCAACAATTACAGCTCCCTCTGTTACACATAGTCCTACAGCTACGGTTGACATCACGGCAAAAAGTAGCGAACCTGATAGCTCCGGGTATGATCTGATCGGAACGATAAGTCCTGGAAGCAGCACAACATGGTATACAATGCAAGCGAAATGCGGCACATCGGCCAAGAATTATAAACTGAAAGTTACACCTGCGACGGAAACCAAGAGTATTACTTCCAATGGTACTTATACACCGTCAAGTGGGAATGTCGGTTTCAGTAGCGTGACGGTGAATGTGTCAGCAAGTCATAGCCCAAGAGCAACTATTCAATCCCTTGGCACGGCAGAACCAACGGATGGCATTGATGGAGATCTTGGTACATCTCGTCCATCAAATGAAACTAACTGGTATAAAGTGATTGCAGCTTGCGGTGATAGTTCATACACTTATAAATTAAAGATCACTCCCAATGGAAGTAACTATGGCTGGCCTGGTGGTAACACATCAAATGAAAATTGTACTGTTACCAGATTTGGTGCTAGCCCAGATCTCAAATTAAAAATGGTTGCAAATGGCGCTCATGTGGATTTGAGAAATAATGATAATGGCACAGTAGCTCGTTTGAGTAATGTAATTCCGAGTACAGATGTTAGTGGCTGGTCTGTGTCGCTTGTTGGTACTTCTTCTGCTATTAGTGGTTATAGCAATACCGGTAAAACTGTTACAGCAAGTAGCATAACAACAGATGGCTACATAAAGCTTGACTTTAAGGTTGGTTCTATATCTAAGAAATGGTACATTACTTTTAAGCAATAAAGGAGAGTAATTAAAATGACAGTTATGGAAATCATTGAAAATGTGATTAAAGATTTGGAGGCAATCGACGTACCTGTAAGTAAAATTGAGTCTATTGGCATACCCATTTCGAGAAGTGTTAATGGATTAAAAGCATGTATAAATGCATGGAATGATGCTGATAATAAGGAAAAAGCAAAAACAGATGAAGAACCTGTAGTTGAGCTTGTACAAATTGATGATTCTTCCGAAGAGAATTAAATTAATATTTCATAAAAGGAGCAAATCAAAATGGAAGAGAACAATAAATATTTTGATACTGAAATTAGCGGTATGCTTTATACAATTAATGAACTTAGTAATATTCAGGTTCCCGCATATCTTATAAAATCCGTCGGAATTCCTATTGCAAGTGCTATTCAGAACCTTACACTTATTAAAAATAGCATTGAGAAAAAAATCAAAGAGGATTCTAAAGAAAATGAAGAAAAGCAGGAAACTGATGAAACGAAAGGAAATGATCTAAATGAAAATTAACTGGAAAGTTCGTTTCAAGAATGCGGCGTGGCTTACGTCATTTATTTCCCTGATTGTCGGATTTATTTTTAATATTCTTAAGATATTTGATATCGTTCCAAGTATCACGCAGAACCTGGTCATGGACATTGTTGGCCAGGTTCTTACTTTCCTCGGCCTGATCGGTGTAGTGGTTGATCCTACAACTGCGGGACTTAATGACAGTGCCCGAGCCATGTCCTATGAAGCTCCCTGGGAAGATAAAGTGACAGGAGACCCAAACGAATAATAATGATGTGTCCAAATAAATGCAGAAACTGCAGATTTGATATTTTTACAGACATTCCTGTCAGGGGAGGAGATAACAATGGCACCATGGGTAGAAAGGATTCTGACGATATTAGTCGCTGTTCTGGCAACGTCAGGATTCTGGGAATATCTGAGAACAAGAAGAGAAAAGAAAGATGCTAAGACACGAATGATCCTAGGCCTCGGTCATGATAAGATTGTGTATCTTTGCATGAAATATATCGAACGAGGATGGATTTCTCAGGATGAGCATGAGGATCTTAACAAGTATATTTATGAGCCTTATAAAGCGATGGGCGGAAATGGAACCGCAAAACGATTGATGGAAGAAGTTAACAAACTGCCTATTCACAAAATTACATATATGCAACAGGCAAAAAATAGTAAGAATGGTGTTGTATGAATAGAACCTGATCCTGGTCCTGCCTGGTGGTGAGAAAAATGTGGATTTTTGCGAATCCAAATCCAAGCCAAAAGCAGGTTCCGGATTGTGTAATAAGAGCCATATCGATTGCGTTGAACCGTGATTGGTATCAGGTTTATGATGAACTATGCTGGCTTGGCAGACAGGAATGTAACATGCCAAGTGCAGATTCAGTCTGGGGCAAGTATCTGTATCAGAAGGGTTTTGAGCCATTTCTGCTTCCGGATATTTGCCCCAGATGTTTGTCTGTAAGAGCATTTTGCAACTGGTTTCCGAAGGGTATTTATATCATCGGAACCGGAAGTCATGCTGTAGCCGTGATTGATGGTAATTATTATGACAGCTGGGATTCTGGGAATGAGATTCCAAGTTTCTTTTGGCAAATAAAATAATGAAGGAGAAGATGCTTTATGCCTCAGTATTATAATCCATATAACATGATTTATCCTGCTTCTTATCAGCCGGTTGTCGGTCAGGCATCTTTTGCGCCATATAATAATCAGCCGCAGATGCCCGCCCCTGTTCAGAATACACCCAAAGTCATGGAATGGGTCGAAGGAGAAATTGGGGCAATAGCATTTCAGATGCCTAATGGACTGGCTCCAAACACCGCTATTCCACTTTGGGACAGCAAGGATACAAATATTTATCTGAAGAGCTGGAATCAGATGGGTATGGCGAATCCAATTCAGAAGCTTCATTATACAATTGAGGATGAACACATTCCGGTACTTCCGGGAAATACGAATCAGCAGTCTGGCAGCATGTCCGGAAATGATATGAGTCAGTATGTGACTAAGACTGATCTGGAACAGCTTAAAGAAGAGCTTCAGAACAGCATTTCATCCATGAGTAAGTCTTATGGAAATCAAAATGGAAGTAATGTATCCGGAAATCAGAGAGGCGTGAATCGGTAATGGCTAATCCGCTTTATCAGATGATGAATCCTCAAGGAGCTTTTCAGCAAAATATATCCGGAATGCAATTTCAGAATCCTATCAATAAAATGCAGTATATTATGCAGGCTATGACAAATCCTGCGGCGTTTGTCAAACAGCATTTTCCGGATATTCCAGATCAGATAAGCAATAATCCGAACCAGATTTTGCAGTATCTGATGCAGACAAGAGGTCTCACCAAACAGCAGATCCAGGAAGCCGCAAATCAAATACCAAATGGAATGAGGTGAGAACATGGCTGACGCTTCAGTATTAAAACTAATAAATGGTAACTTAGTTAATGTAAAAGATGCTACTGCAAGGCAAACAGCATCTCAGGCTGTCAGTGCATTACTTAATAAGGTAAACATATCTCAGGGGATTTCCAATGCCGGAAAAGTTCTTGGTATTGGTACAGATGGAAAAGTAAAGCCTGTTGAGATTGAAGGCACTGGTGATGTAACAGGCCCAGATAGCGCAGTAAACAATCATATTGCCGTATTTAATGGAACGGATGGTAAGGTTATTAAGGACAGCGGTTTTACGATCGGTGCTTCTGTTCCTGCAGATGCTGAATTCACAGATACGACATATGAAAATAAAGCTGCAGCAAGTGGAGGGACAGAAGTTTCTCTTGTTACTACTGGAGAAAAAGCTGTTTGGAATAGTAAATTAAATGCCAATCTTAAGGGTGCAGCAAATGGCGTTGCTGAACTTGATGCGAATGGTAAAATTCCATCTTCTCAATTACCTAGTTATGTTGATGATGTGGAAAGTTATAGCTCGTTATCCGGATTCCCTTCTACTGGAGAAGACGGAAAGATTTACGTGGCTAAAGATAATAACATCACTTATAGATGGGATGGTTCTTCTTATATTGCTATTGGTAGCGATCTTGCGCTTGGTGAAACATCTTCTACGGCATATCGTGGTGATCGTGGTAAGACCGCCTATGAACATGCTGCAGCAAAAGGTAGTGCATTTGATTCCGGCTTGTATAAAATTACAACGAATGCTCAGGGGCATGTGACAGCTGCAACAGCTGTTGCAAAAGCTGATATTACAGCACTTGGCATTCCAGGGAGTGATACCGACACTAAAAACACGGCCGGTTCTACGGACACATCTTCTAAGATATTCTTGATTGGTGCAACTTCTCAGGCCGCTAATCCTCAGACTTACAGCCATGATACAGCTTATGTCGGAACAGATGGATGCTTATATTCCGGTGGAACGAAAGTATTGACTGCGCACCAGAATATTTCCGGAAAAGCCGATAAGTCTGCTACTGTTTCTACGGTTGCCTATGATTCCACAAATAAGAAGCTTACAAAGACCATAAATGGTACGACTTCCGACATCGTTACAGCTGCAACACTCAAGACTGCTATGTCCCTTGCAAAGGGCGATGTTGGACTTGGCAACGTTGAGAATAAATCATCTGCTACGATTCGTGGCGAAATTACAAGTAGTAATGTCACGACGGCGCTTGGTTTTACGCCAATGAACGCCAACATAAAGGGCGCGAACAGTGGCGTTGCGGAACTGGATGAGAACGGTAAGGTTCCTTCCAGTCAGCTTCCTTCTTATGTTGATGATGTTCTTGAGTATGATACATCTTCTTCCTTCCCAACAACGGGCGAAACGGGCAAAATTTACATTGCTCAGGATACAAATAAAACATATCGTTGGTCTGGAACTGCGTATGTTGAGATTTCCGCTTCGCTTGCGCTTGGCGAGACTTCTTCTACAGCATATCGTGGCGATCGCGGAAAGATGGCTTATGATCACGCTTCAGCGAAGGGTAGTGCGTTTAGCTCTGGTTTGTACAAGATCACCACGAATGCTCATGGGCATGTTACAGCTGCAACAGCTGTTGCAAAAGCTGATATTACTGCACTTGGTATTCCTGGTTCAGATACAAACACAACCTATACGCTGACACAGGATTCTTCTGATGGACATAAGATTACCCTTACGCCATCTTCAGGTTCAGCGACAACCATTACCATTCCGGATAATAATACCACTTATTCCGATGCAACCACTTCAACGCATGGTCTTATGTCTACAACGGATAAGAGTAAGCTTGACGGAATTGCATCTGGCGCAGAAGTTAACCAAAATGCCTTCTCTAACGTAGTTGTTGGAAGTACGACCATTGCCGCAGATGGAAAAACCGATACCCTGACGCTTGTAGCAGGTAGCAATGTCACCCTTACTCCTGATGCAACAAACGATAAGGTGACAATTACGGCAACAAATACGAATACGACATATACGCTGACACAGGACTCTTCGGACGGACATAAGATCACGCTGACACCATCCTCCGGCTCTGCCACAACTATAACAATTCCGGATAACAACACGGATACAAAGGTTACCAGTTCAGCGAATCATTATACCCCAGCAACCGTTTCTGGTTCTGATGTAACCGCCTCCGCGTCAGGCGCAAGCGCCGCTTGGAGCATCGATGTAGTTAAGGGCGTGACTTTAAACACAGACGGCAAAGGTCACGTAACTGGCATGTCCGTTACTTCGGGCAAGATTCCCGCAAATCCGAATACCGACACAAAAAACACAGCCGGTTCTACGGACACATCTTCTAAGATATTCTTGATCGGTGCAACCAGTCAAGCGGCAAATCCACAAACGTATTCGCATGACACAGCCTATGTCGGAACAGACGGTTGCCTGTATTCTGGTGGTACAAAGGTTTTGACGAGTCATCAGGACATCAGTGGAAAGATGAACGCTAACCTGAAGGGAGCCGCAAACGGCGTTGCGGAGCTTGATGCCAACGGCAAGGTTCCTTCCAGTCAGCTTCCGTCCTTTGTTGATGATGTCCTTGAGTATGATAAATCTTCTTCCTTTCCGACAACGGGCGAAACGGGGAAGATTTATATTGCCCAAGACACCAACAAGACCTATCGCTGGTCTGGAACAGCGTATGTTGAGATTTCCGCTTCGCTTGCACTTGGCGAGACTTCTTCTACGGCGTATCGTGGTGACAGGGGCAAGACTGCTTACGATCACGCTTCAGCGAAGGGCAGTGCGTTTAGTGAAGGGCTGTACAAGATCACCACTAATGCACAAGGTCACGTTACAGCGGCTACCGCAGTTGCAAAAGCAGATATTACGGCTCTTGGCATTCCCGGTAGTGACACGAATACCCATCGTCCGATTCAGGTGAATGGAACTGAAATTCTCGGTAATAATACTACTGCTCTCAACCTGAAAGCCGGAAGCAATGTGTCCGTCACCAATTCGAGTGGCACGGTTACGATTGCGGCTACAGATACGAAGTATACAGCGGCGACTGCCGCTCCAGGGAACATTGCTTCTTCCGGTGCAGCTGGTAGTTCTGCAAACTATGCTCGTCAAGACCATACACACGGCATTGCTTTGTCAACGGGTGACTCCAATGGTCAAGTGAAGATTGCCGGAACAAACGTGAGTGTAAAAGGACTTGGAAGTGCCGCATATACCAACTCCAGTGTTTATGCAACCGTTACAACGCTTACAAATCAAGATCTGAACACTCTTACTCAGCCCGGATTCTACAATGCTGGCGATGGAAACACTTGCACGAACAAGCCGAGCAACGTTGACAATTTCGGACTTGAAGTTATTCACAGCGCAAGCGGTTCTTATTATACGCAGATTCTTCAGGCCGGTTCAGCAACCTATCGCAGAGTTTGCTCAAACGGCACGTGGGGTTCATGGACACAAGACAAGTATACCGATAATAATACTTGGAAAGCTAATAGCTCTTCTTCCGAAGGTTATGTTGCTTCTGGTTCTGGTCAAGTAAATAAGGTTTGGAAAACCGATGCCAGCGGCACTCCCGCGTGGCGTGACGATGCAAACACTACCTATTCAAGCAAAGCCGCCGCTTCTGGCGGGACTGACGTATCTCTTGTTACCACAGGTGAAAAATACACTTGGAATAGCAAGACATCCAACACGGGTACAGTCACTTCCGTTGCAACAGGCGTAGGTCTTACAGGTGGCACGATTACCGGAAGCGGTACTATCAAGGCCAAGCTCAAGAGTGAGACTGCATCTACGCTTGATTCGGCGGCAATGGGAAGCACGGCAAGCAGACAGTATGCAGTTGGCGTTGACAAGAGCGGATATCTTTCCGTTAATGTGCCTTGGACGGATACTAACACGGATACAAAAGTAACAAGTGCGGCTAATCACTATGCTCCTTCCACAGTTTCCGGTTCTGATGTTACTGCTTCCGCGAACGGAGCGACAGCAGCATGGAGCATTGACGTAGTAAAAGGCGTAACCCTGAACACAGACGGAAAAGGTCATGTTACGGGTCTTTCTGTAACGTCCGGTAAAATCCCTGCAAACCCAAATACCGACACAAAAAATACAGCAGGTTCCACGGATACTTCTTCCAAGATATTCCTGATCGGTGCAACTTCTCAGGCTGCTAATCCACAGACGTATTCTCATGATACGGCATATGTTGGAACAGATGGCTGCTTATATTCCGGCGGGACAAAAGTATTGACTTCTCATCAGGATATCTCAGGTAAGATTAATATTAATCAAGGAGCTGCCAATGCGGGCAAAGTTTTGACTGTTGATTCTAATGGCAATGTGACACCTGAAGAGCCGAAAAGCAGCGTAACTACGTTGTCTTTGACGCTTGCTGCCGGTTCATGGTCGAGCGCGACGCCGCAGACGCAGACCCTTGTGGCGACGGGAGTGACGGCGAGCAGCAACGTCATTGTCGGAATCGGGAGCGGGGCTACCGCAGACCAGATCGACGCAGCGGCGGCTGGGAAGATTCTCTGCACGGCGCAGGGGACAGACAGCCTGACGTTCACCTGTTACGGGGATGAGCCAAGTGAGAACATTCCTGTGACTGTGATGATTGTGGGGTGATAATATGGCGATTGTAAACCATTTTCCATATGGAGGGGGAAATAAAGAAACAGTATATAGTGTTCCACACTGTTTCCCAGCAATAATTTACTCCGACGACACAAACTATTCCACTTCGAGCCCAGAAAATGTTTTGCAAGTATGCTATCGACGACTTCATAACTCAAACAGCATGATTCTAATAGCCGGAACAGTTCCAACACCAACATCAGCACCGAGTATTTTTGAGGGCTTTCGATTCGAGCCTATGACTGATTTTCAGGCAGTATTCAACAACAGCTCTGGAGTCTCACAAAAATATACTTTTAAAAAGGGACAAATCTACACCTTACAGTATTATAAGATAGGTTCTAAATACTATTTCGTAATATACGTAGGGTCTCAACGTATAGTGAACTATAGTTCCACAACAAACAGATGGGGATCTGAAACTTACGGCTTACTGTTTAACCTACAAAACGTGTAATTTTCAAGAAAGGAAGGAAATCATCATGTATAACAACCAGATCTATTACACCATAACGGAATCCAACATCCTCGAGAACGACACGATTGCTACGCAGAATTACACCTTTATGGACAAGAATAAAGCGGCGGCAAAGCTGTATTCTCTCTGGGCTTATGCCGCAGACCTGCCGGAGGGCGCAACATCGCAGTGCATGAGCGTCTATATGACTGAGCACCGGCATGACCGGAACATTATGCTGGAGTCGAAGGTATTTGACTACAGAGAGTCGGAGCCTATTCCTGAACCTGAAACGACCTGATAACCATTTGGATATCAAATTTCGGAGTAGTCCTTATTACTGCTTTATTTAAACGTTTCTTCGGCAGTGATTTGGCGGGATGTGCTGTATTGGTGGGGAGCAGCACATAATTATATTTAGATTGTTTATCAGATCCTGTCGCGATTCCGTAATGAATCTAAACAGTCATGTGTACAATGGCTGTTTAATAAGAGAGGATTCTGATTACAATACAGATTCATATTTGGTGGATCTTATAGGAAGTCCTTAAAGAGAAGCCAGATATGAATCTGTTTGTTCTTTTACAAAATGATATTCGTATTATCAAAGTCTGCACGATGACGGTGCAGATTTTTTGTTATGCGGACGTTTCTAAATATCCATAAATGAAGGAGGCATTTTCAATATGTACAATGAGAATGCTAACGGTATGGTTATGCCCGTATCTCCTATGGCTGGTTACGGCAATGACATGTTTGGAGGAAACTCTGCCTGGTGGATTATTATTCTGCTGATTTTTGGCGGTTGGGGTAATGGTTTTGGTGGAGGTTTCGGAAATAATGGATCTTCTGTACAGCGTGGATTTGATCAGAGCGCTGTTATGAATGGTCTGTCCGGAATTCAGTCCGCTGTTTCCAATGGCTTTGCCAGTGCTGAAGTTGCTGCGAACAGTCGTCAGATGGCGGATATGAATCAGAATTTCGCGCTTCAGTCTGCAATGCAGCAGTGTTGCTGTGACAATCGTGCCGCAACTGCTGATCTCAAGTATACCATAGCTACGGAAGCCTGTGCAGATCGTAATGCCATTTCCACGGCGCTGCGCGATGTACTCGAAGCAAACAATGCTTCTACGCAGAGGATTCTTGACACTATGTGCCAGGATAAGATCGATGCGAAGAATGAAACGATTGCTATGCTTCGTCAGCAGCTGCAGATGGCTGAACTTGCTGCTTCTCAGAATGCTCAGACGGCTGCAATTATGGCGAACAATGAAGCGCAGACGGTTGCCCTCGAAAAGTATTTGGCGCCTACTCCTGTTCCTGCGTATATGGTTCAGAATCCTAACTGCTGCTCCAACTTTGGTTTTAATACCTGCAGTGGTTATGCCGGATAATAACTAAATAATCATATTAGAGAGCACCCGTGTCGTATTGATACGGGTGTTTCTTTATCTTTAGTCTAATCAGAGACTAATTTTGATGGAGGATGATATTTATGGCTGAGTATGTATATAACGAAATTCAGCTCGTTCAGCCTGGCGCTGCTGCTTTGTTGAATGATGGCATTCGCTGCAACAGAGGATTGGTGCTTCATCGGCCCGGCAGCGGAATTCTGACACTTCGCGGAGCGAATGGAAATCCGTGTAATCAGTTTACAAGGTATCGCATTTCCTATGATGGCAATATCGCTGTTCCTGAAGGTGGAACCGCTGGTGAAATTCAGTTGGCCTTGGCTATTGATGGTGAAATCATTCCAACAAGTATTGCTGCAGCAACTCCTACGGTTGTTGATGCTTATTGGAATGTGAGTGGCTTTGCTATCGTGGATGTGCCGAGTTGCTGCTGTTATGCCTGTGCTGTGGAAAATGCTTCAGTATCTGCTGATCCCGCTACAACCCCGGCTCCTGCACTAAATCTCAGGAACCTGAATGTTGAAGTAACAAGACTTGCTTAAGGAGGTAATCAAAATGGAAATGAATAAAGAGAAAATCCTTGAACATAAACTGTGCAAGGAAATTGAACTGATTGAACAAAAATATGAGAACAACGCAGGCGAAATGAGTGTTCAGGATATCGATAAGATTGATAAACTGTACCATGCGCTCAAAAGCATGGCGACCTATAATGCCATGAAGGAAGCTGAGGAGTATGCTGAGGATGGACTTTCCGGCCGCAGAGGAAGAGGCATGAACGGGCAGTATGTAAGTCGTGATATGGGACCGGGATATTCCGGGAACTATTATGACGATGGATATTCCGGACATTACCCAATTACGCCTCCACGTTATCCGCGGTGGTGATTTTATGGCAATTATAGCTACATTTCATGAAGGCGAAACAAAAGCCTATACTAATTCGATGCATCAACATGATAAGGGTCAAACACTTATCTTTGTAGGAATAACACTTCCGGATGTTTTCACAGCGTATTTCTCCGATGACAAAGAAAATGGTATATCTTATCCAGTACAAGGTAAGAGCTATCAGGTGCGAATTCCCGATGTGTTCTTTAGTACCGGTGAGTATATTTATGTATGGGTCAAGGCCGAAAACGTTGATGAGATTTATTCGGTCGTTATTCCTATCCAGCGCAGATCCGCACCTATTGACGTAGATCCGAATGATGATGGTGAAAGAGGTTCTGGATTCCAAGGATTTATTATGGGAGACGATGAAACGCTGATCCCCGTTGTAAGCGGCTCCGATATTCCTGATATTCCAGACCTGAAGCCTGAACCTTCCGATGATGATCAAAAGATGAACGGATTTGTAATGGAAGATGACGAAACCCTTTCCATTGTTTGATACATATATATTTAAAGGAGGCATACTATTATGGCTGATCCTATCTATTTCTCTCGGGTAAAACTGCTTGACGGTACCTATGCTGAGGTTAAAGACACTGTTGCCCGGCAGGCGATTGCTGGTGGCGTGCATTTCATGGGCGTTACCACTACTGCTCTTGAAGACATGCAGACGATCTCTGTTGTTAGTATCGGTGGTACTGATATGCAGTTGAGCAATGGTGACATCGTGATTTACAACCGCGGGGAGTTTGTGTTCGCGGAATCCGATGGCAAAGTGCATGAGTTGGGCGATCTGACTGGCCTTGGTGCTCTGGCGATGAAGAATAGCGCGACTGGCAGCTATACTCCTGCTGGTACTGTGTCTACTCCTGACATCGACGTGACTCCTACTTCCGGCACTGTCAAGGAAATCGACAACGAAGGTTCCGTGACCGCTGGTACCGCGAACGTTCCTACGGTTGTCAATGTGACTCCTGGTACGGCTGATGTGCCTACTGCTGTGGATGTCACTCCTGGCACGGCGAATGTTCCTACCGCTGTTACGCTGCCTACGCTGGCTATGACCATGGGTGCTAATGAAACGCTGGAGTTCGTCTGGACTAACGGTTCCGTGACGCCCGGTACTGCTGGAACGCCTACGGCTGTGTCTGTGACCGATGGTACTGCTGGAACGCCCACTGTTGTGAACGTGACGCCTGGTACTGCCGGTGTGCCCACTGCTGTTACGCTGCCCACCACCAAGAATGCCAATGTGCTTACTGGTGTGGCTGCCGCGCTGCATGAGGCTCCTGTGTTCTCGGGTACTGCTGCGACCATCGAAGTGTCCTAATCGGTTACTCGAGAGGAGGGTCTCTTCGGAGGCCCTCTTTTTATATGCTGACGTATCTCAGTAGGTTAGAGGAGCGGCCTTATAAGCCGAATGTCGCTGGTTCGAGTCCAGCCGTCAGTACCAGACTATATTTTGAAAAGGAGTTTTTATTATGTGTTGGTTTAAAAGAAGATATCCCCAGAAAGGTGACATGGGTAAAAAGGTTGAGAACGTTCAGAAGTTACTTCAGAGAACAGGTAGCAATATCAAAGTCAACGGATATTTTTCGATTGGCATGGTAACTGCGATTAAGTCATTTCAAAAGAAAAATAATATTTACCAAACTGGTACGCTTGATTCAATCACAATGAAGGCTCTTAAGAAATACAGACCTGAGAAGTAATGGGAGGTTATATTTATGGCTGAATACGCTACACTTACTCCTAAACAGCTTATTGATGAATTCGAATATGCTGTTGCTAATAAGTGGGGTTATATATGGGGTACTGCTGGTGTTATGTGGACACAAGCCAAACAGGAAGCCATGAATAAAACCACCGACAGTGACAGAGCGATGGGACGCCAGTATGGTTCCAAGTGGATCGGTCACTATGTTGCAGATTGCAGCGGGTTGTTTTCATGGGCATTTAAGAAACATGGCAGCTATATGTATCATGGCAGCAACACCATGTATAATTCCTACTGCACTTCGAAAGGAACGCTTGTTAATGGCAAACGTTCTGATGGAAAGGAATTGAAGCCTGGTACAGCTGTATTTACGTATAATAAGAAAAAAGATAACTATGGCCATGTCGGACTTTATATTGGTGGTGGTATTGTCATTGAAGCCGAAGGAACCAAAGCCGGCGTGATTAAGTCAAAGGTTACAAACAGTAAATGGACATACTGGGGTGAACTTAAGCATGTTAATTATTACAATGGCGATAGCATTCAGTTCCCTGCAAAAGAAACTCCTGTCAGTTCTACTGTGACATATCCTACACTTCGACAGGGAACTAAAGGGGATCTTGTTTATCAGATGCAGTCGCTTCTGAGCAAGCTTGGCAGCAATCTGGAAGTTGATGGTATATTTGGAAGTGGAACTAGATCTGCTGTACAGGCATTCCAGCGCAAGTATGGTCTGGAAGTTGATGGGATTTGCGGACCGCAGACCTGGAATAAACTACTGTCAGAAGCCTGTAACATTCAGACGACTACTGTACAGAAGACTGATCCGAAGGTTTATACCGTTACAATCAGCAAGTTAACTAAAGAACAGGCAGATGAAATCGTTAAAAAGTACGGTGGAAATATTACTGTTGGATAATACTTAGCCTTTACCGCCAGGCATTGATGGTGTGTGGACGTTAGACGGTGAATCTACACGCCCACGGATCGGGTTGGTTGTTTGCTCCTTTCCGACCCGGTCCGTTTTCTTTTATATTTTGGAGGAGCTAAAGGAGGACAGTATGACGGATAGCTATATTTGGGATTATCTGTATGCTAAGATTCAGAATCCATATGGTGTTGCTGCACTGATGGGCAATCTGTATGTAGAAAGTAAACTGAAAGCAAATAATCTTCAGGGATCTTATGAAAAAAAGTTCGGTCTTACAGATGAAGAGTATACCGAGCTTGTTGATAATGGATCATATTCAAAGGATACATTCGTTCATGATGGAGCTGGATATGGTCTTGCTCAGTGGACGTACTGGAGCAGAAAAGATCGGTTGTATACTTATATGAAGAAGCATGGATATTCGATTGGCGATCTGCAAGGTCAGGTTGAATATTTATGGGGTGAACTTCAGTGTTACAGAACCGTTGTTGATGCCATGAAAAATGGAACAGACATTCGGACGATTTCAGATATTATCGTAAAACGGTACGAGAAACCTGCTGATCAGACAGAAGAAAAGCTTCAGAACCGGGCTATTTTTGGCAAGAAGTATTATGATCTGTATGCTGGAACATATACACAGAAGGTTGTTGCCAATGTAAAGGTAAATGTTCGAACAGGAAACGGAAAAGACTATCCTAAAGTGTTCTTGATGAATGCTGGAGAATCGAGACCGTATGTAGCCACTGCTGATAATGGTTGGCGGGCTATTAAATGTGATAACCGAGTTCTGTGGGTAAGTAGTGAGTTTACAAAGGTTGTGGAATGATTCATGAACTTTAAGGTTGTGCACTGTTTCACAGAATGGCTTACTTATTACATACTTTCATAAACTGTTTCACAGAATGGCTCACTTATTACATACTTTCATAAACTGTTTCACAGAATGGCTCACTTATTACATAAGTTCGCTAATCAAAATGGAAACGGATTATACTACATAATTGAGAAAGCGAGGAAAGCTCCTTCTTCGTTCCCGAGAGTCGTAGTCGGCGTGCAACCGTATTCCATTTTTGATATAGGGAGGGTAAGTGCATTACGCACAAGCCCTTTCTTTTTTCGCAGTTTAAACAAACTCATAAGTAGGAGGTGGATAAGATGATAACTTGGACTAAAAATGGACCAATAATACATATTAATAAAGATGAGGTTAATCAAGTTATACAGAAAGCATTAAAAGAATGTATGAAAGAATATGGTTATATGACAATACGTTTATTTTACGAAAAGATCAAAAAACCATTGTCAAGTGTTGAAGAATACTCAGATTCTGTATATGCAGCGGAAACATTTATTAACCCAGATAATTATGGATGGGACGAAAAAGGATATAGAAAACTATTTGAAACCGTTATTAAAAGGTATCGCCTTTAAATAGGCGCCTTTCTTTTTTCGCATATAAAACAATGATCTTTATAGAAAGGAGGCGATATAGTGGAATATACAGTTGAAGAGCTGATTGGGATGCTTAATCTTAGCATAATTATTGCTAATGGCAATGATCACGACAATGTTAGCATACCGAAAAATGCAGCAAGGGAAATATCTGTATATCTTGAAGATTTAAAAAACCTTTTAAGTGAATGACTATTTTAAGTGAGTTCCATACAAGGACTCACTTTTTCGCATTCAGAACAACTCCTTAAGTGGACATGTAGTTGTCTGAAAAAAATTTTAAGGAGGAACTTGAAGATGGAAAACAAGAAAGAAAAGGTAATTAATGTTGGGATAACAGAGGAACTCATTAATTTTATTAAAGAACAGACGACAATACAAAGAGAAGAAAAAGAAGATAAACCTGGAAGGGAAGTAAAAGAACAGATTTGCAAACTTGTCAGCAAAGAAGTTGACAAAATTGAAATAGAATTGAGAGGAGAAACAGATTATGGAAAGAAACTCGATTTAATCGGGTTACTTGACAAACTTGCTGATATTGTAAGATATTGGTAACTTATGGGCCCTAACAAGGCCCTTTATTTTTGTTCCAAAAACGCATCTGAAGCAACTCCTTTATTAGAAGAGGAGGTGTCAATATGACGCTAAGGGAGTATATAAAATCATTTGAGTTTAATATCCGCTGTAAAAGAATACGGTGGAAGATAAGGAGAATTGATAACAACAAAAAACTTAGACCCTGGCAGAAGTCTATTATGATACGGAACCTTATGAAAGATCAGTCTTAACCAAGGCTGATCTTTTTACATATATTAATAGAAAGGAATTGACACAATGATGTCACATTTGTATATTCTGGTAGACAAATTGATACACCAATATGTGTCTGCGAAACTGAAGAAATAGCAGAACAGGAAGTGGAAATTAGAAATGGTATGAATGTCAAGGATGCCGCAGGAAATGACATATTTTATGGTTATTGGCCAATAGAATACATCCCTGATGAGTCCTGAACAAGGACTCATTTTTTTATTCGCAAACAAAACACTCCTATAAGTAGGAGGTGGATAATAATGATCACACACACAAATATTTACTATGAATCTTTTGATGGCATGATTTTTATGGATGAACTTAAATGTCTTGAACATGAATTAAATGTCTTGTATACAAAAAGTGGAATTAAGCTATTTGATAAAGCATATCGACTAATTGAGTATCTTGACATTGATAAATCTTATGATCAAGCAGAATTTATAAGAATCGATAGAGAAAAGAAAGAAGATAACAATAAATTTGCGGAAGCTGCAAATGATATATGTGGATGGTGTTTGATTAAAGACGCTTATAATGGAAAAGAAGAATTATACAGATTAAAAATTGATGGCATCGAACCATTCGATGCAGCATCTATTTTATGATCAGATTAAAGTGTGGCCAAGCGCTACACTTTTTCGCATTTAAAACATACGCTATAATGACACATAGTTATTTTGAATATATTGTGTACCAAGGAGCGGACAGGCGGTACGCTCCACGACAAGTACGCCGCGATAATATGAAACCCATATGGATTATTATCGGCGGAGAGAATATGGGGAGTGTTGATTGAAGACGAGGTATATCAACATTAGGTGGAATCCTCGTTGCGGGCTAAGAACCATGAGACTTAGCCCTATTATTTTTTTTTCGCAAACAAAACACTTCTATAAATAGGAGGTGATATAACATGGCAGAAGATGCAAGCATGTTGTTTGACAATTTATTAGAGGTGATGAAACTAAGTACAGAGGCATCTGATAAACTATTGCAGGCCCAAAAGATTACTAAGAATCTATATAACTTGACTGAAAACGAATATTTCAAAAAGTTGTATGTACTTCTTAATACAGCTTATGGAGCTGCTGGATTAACAATAAGCAGAGCAAATCTCAAAGTAACAGGAATGAACATGTCAGTATTAAATGAAATTATATCAAGACATTCTGATGAAGAAGAGTCCTAACAAGGGCTCCTCTTTTTTTTTTCGCATCTGAAACAACTCCTTAAATGACGATGAGTCAATTAAATATTATTTAAGGGAGGAACTTGAAGATGGAAAACATGAATATGGTAAATGCAACTGTTGGAAAAATGCTGATGACTATCAATATGAATGAAGATGAACAGGAAGAAATCAACAAATTTATTGATATGAAATATATCGATGTAATTAATTTGATTTGTAACTGGGCAAATTCTAAAGAAGTAAAAGATTTTTTCAAAGATATGACGATTAGGGAAATATTTGAAAAGTATCTGAACCTTGAAGATGAAGATGAGGAAGACGAAATCGAATAATAAGATGGGAAGCGACTGAACAAGTCCTTCCCGCTTTATTTTTTCAAGCCTATTTATAGGACGAGAAGTCCTAATAATTATATTTTTGGAGGAATGGAAACCATGAGCAAAATTAAAACGGTATTTGTATCTGTCCCGATGAATGGCAAAGATGACATGATGATTGAACGGTCAATTCAAATAGCAAAAAGGGATTATTGCCGAGCACATAATATTGGGCCAAAGGAAGTCGAATTTGTAAAGACAGATATAGCAAATAAGCTAGCAAGCAAACTCGTTGCTGAAGGATTTGTGGAATTTTTTAGTAGCGAGAATAAGTATGAGCCAATATTAGACGCTACAGAAATCGAAGCAAGGATTCACGTTGTAAAACCAACGCAGAAAGGTCGGTGAAGTTGGATGGATAAGATTGCAAAATCGTGGGGTTTCGATAAGGTAGAAGATTTTGCACAATTCTTAATTTCAAGAGCGAGGAAAGACAAATTGATTGTATCTATTGAATTGTCGGAAAATTCTTGCAAAATGTCCATAGAGCCATTAGAGAATCGTGTGTATATATGTCCGCATTACGGTCAAACAAGAGAAGGTCGGTGAAGTTGGATGAATTTGGAGAAAGTTATTAATGATTTGAATACAGCAAAACTTATATTGTATTATAATCCGCAAATGCTTACTCCAGAAATGTGCATTAGAATCGGACAGGTTACTACGAGTGCCATTTCCTTGCTGAAAGAGCAGGGAGAAGAGATTGACAACCTTAAGCAGACGGCACAGAGCATGATGGAAGGCATATGTCTGATGAAAGAGTATAAAAATGAATATGAAAATGGTTTTAATGACGCTATGCTTGGCAAACAAGAATTGATGTATGAGGGAATAGATGGAAAATGGCATAGAAAGGATTGGTAAAATGAAATGAATAATGGCGAACCGTTAAGTGGTGAATGGCTTACAGCATGGGAACGTGCAATGCTGATTGAGGAAGCAAAAGAACAGGAACAATTTGATAGTTTTTATTCGTCAATTCCAGAACTTATCATCCGTCATAAAACATATGAGTCACATTTACCATTGAAATTTGTGACAAATGAACGGAAGGAAGGTAGGTAAAATAGAATTGTTGACAGAGAAAAAGTTGTCAAAGGGCTGGAACATTGTTCAAAACACGATGGTTCTACATGTCCGCATTGCCCATATTTTAATTGTGAATGCGTAGATGATTTAACATCTGATGCCATATCACTGGTAAAAGAGCAGGACGCACGAATCCAAGAACTTGAAGAAAAACTCAGGGTATTGAAATATGGCGATCAAGACACATTGAAAAGCATCATGATGTCAGCGACATAAAGGCGGTGAAGTAAGAATGACACCATATCCTATGTATGGCTGTGGGATAACGTCTCACGAACAAAGAAATACGAAACCGAGTATTCCTGTTCATGCTTGCCCACTTTGTGGAAGTTCAAATATCGAAATAAGTATCGAAAGAGAATCTCAGGGAATGGACGGCAGCAGTTATGATTGGGCATTCCGTTGCAGAGAATGTAACATCGTAAAGATTGCATTTGCTGCTGATAATTTTTACGGACGAAAGTATTTCAAAACGGTTGATGAGGCAGTTGAAAAATGGAACGAAATGTGTGAGAAATATAGCAAATCAGGCGGTGAAGTGGATGCCTGACATGGTGAAGGTTATCAAAGAATTAAAAGAATGTTTAGGGAATAGAAATTGCATAAAATGTCAGTACGGGAAAGAAAAACAAGCATTGAGTTGTAAAAAATTGCTTGCTGATGCATTAGAACTTATAAAAAGTTCAAGACTTATTCAAACAGAACACGCTTGGTACACAGTGTATGACATGTATAACGGAGAACAAAATGTTTGAAATTCGTTTATTTTTTATAGGAATGGTGGTCGGCATCGTGATTACATTAATCTGTGCATTTTTAGACGACAGGCGGTGAAGTGGGAATGGGTTTGACAGAAAGACATTGGTTTGAAAATGAAGATGCGCCAGAAAATTATGAATGGGCTTTAGAAGATGCTGTATACAACTCACGCACAAATAAAAAACCTAAAGATTCTGAACAAAAGACAGATGGAGAACAAGCCGTACCAGTTATACAGCGTGAAATTATGCATATGCTTTTCTGGTGCTGCGGTTCGTGTGGAGTACCTATAACAAATGGAGACAAATTCTGCAGAATGTGCGGTAAGGAGATGAAGTGGAAATGATAGTGATAACAACAATGGATGCACTTCCAGACTACTGTTACAGATGCCCATGCAATAATAGTGAACATAGTAGATGTGAGGCAGATAAAGAGAAAAGATCAACATTTGAATATAGGCCATATTGGTGTCCATTAAAGGAGTTTGTACTTGATATTGCAAAAAGAACATGTAAGGGTATCAAGTCTGGTGGTTGTCAGTTTGCTGATATGCCAATCATGCAATCTGCAACATAAAGGAAGGTCGGTGAATTTTATGGACGAATTATCCATTCCATGGAGCATAATGATACATCCAGATATGGAAGCAATCAAGCGCCGTGATGAAATACTGCTGAACGCTCCAGACTATATACAAAACCAAGATGGAAGCATTATAGCAGATATTGAAGTAGATTTTAAATCGGAAACCGCACAGCATATACTTTATAGAGATTTAAAGAAAAGTAAAGCAAATGAATCATGATTAAGGAGGCATTTTCGTGAAGATTGTAGAGCGGAAAGAGGTTACACATGTTACAGTTGATGAGGTCATTATCGGCAGGAAGTGCGATATATGTGGAAAAAATATTGAAAAAGCTAATGACTTAAAAGACTATAACTATTTTGTTATTCACACATGGCACAATGATTGGGGAAATGATAGTATTGATTCTCACGAGTATTATGACGCATGTTGTCCTGAGTGTGTGATGAAATTCACAAAAGAATATATAGAGAAAAGCTTCGCGAAAGAGATAAATTCTAAAGAAATAAAAATCTCTCATGCACGAACTTTGTCAGAAGGTGCATGTGAATAGAGAGGCCCTGTGGAATGAAAAATATAGAGATTGAAATGGAAATTCCTAAGAACTGTCATGAATGTCCCATGAATAAAGGTGAATATTCGCCTGACGAAATTGAAAAACGATATTGTTGTTTAACTCATAAAACTTTTAGTACAAAAGATTATAAAAAGCGTCAAATTGAATGCCCTATAAAGGAAAAATAAAAAGATACTCAGAAAGCAGGAGGATTCTTTAAATGGTTGACATTAGTAAATATTCGAAAGATCGTATTGGAAAATCCTATGTAATGATGAATTGCTTTAAATGGGATCCTTTTATATTTGGAAGGCCGCCAAAGAATTGGGCGAAAATGACTAATAAAGAGCGTCATCTTACGCCACGATTCAATGAATGTATGAGGATTTTAGTATCCAATTTAACAGAAGAAGAACGACATTTTTATTGGAATAAGTATGAATTATCGAAACCTAAATACAATGATAAATATTTGAAAATGGGGGATGCTAAATAGAAATGATTGAAAAAGATAGTTATGATTATATCGCAGATGCGGTTAGAACATATTGGAAGAATACTTTTCCACAAGATGTAGTGGCATTTTTTCTACAGAAATATAGTTATGATGACGAATGGGAATGCCATGAAGAAGTTATTTTTTGCAAAAGTGATTCTGATTATGAAACAATAAAGTTCTTAAATGATTTTTGCGAAGGACAAACGTGTGTAAAAGACATAACAGTCGTACCATTATCAGAAGTAACTGAATATTATGCAAGGACAAAACTTAATTATTGAACAGTAAAAGGCGGTGAAGTAAGAATGATTGACTTTATGACATATGATCCGGCAAGAGATGCCGATGAAAGCGTAAATCATTTTTGTAATTCATTAAATGCAACACTTGGAGCCATTCATCATACAAAAATTTATGATTCAAAATTTTGTATAGTAGATGCAAAATTATGGGAACGGATTGGCGATTATATTGAACGGGCTCAGGCAACAATTAATTACCTGCGTGAAATTAAACAGGAAGCTGTCGGAGGTACAGTAAAAAATGATTGATTCAGAACGACTCATTAAAGCATGGGAAATTTTCAGAGAAAGTAACCCATATGAAATCTGTAGTGGTCGAGAATTCCTGGCAATTAAGGAACCAGAATATTGCATGGGAAAAATGATTGAAGATACAATTACCTTACTTAAAGAACATGAAATTCGTGAGCTTACCATTGACGAATGGAAAGAATGGAAAAATAATCCAAAACGAAATCCGGTATGTGAGCTATGGGAATATGATACGTCTCCGATGTGGGTACTTGATCCAAACACCATACATGAACCTGCTCTTTTAATGGGAAAATTAAAGTTATTTACTGGAAAGCCAACGTTTGAACAATGTAAGGTGGTGAAGTGGAAATGATTTGGGTGTTTTGTAAACAATGCGAACGCTGGCACAGAATCTATCCAACAACAGTTATGCGTTGCCCATATTGCGGTTCAGACGTTACAGAATGGGAAGGTTGGTGGAGTGGAAATGAAAGAGTATATTATCAAGATTGATGAATCAAGAACAGATATTATGGGTGCAACGTATCTATTAGAACAACCAAAAGAGTTAATCCGATGTAAGGATTGCAGAGACTATATGACGGCATATTGTGTATGTGACGACTGTTGTGTTTCCGATGACTGGTTTTGTCCTGCTGGAAAAAGGAGAGAAATGAAATGACAATTCAGAAGGTGGTATATTAAAAGTATGGATTGGATGAGTTTTATAATCGGTAATATTTCAGGAGCTTTTGTGATTGCGCTTGTTTGGACTATAGCAACATTTTTGGATATAAAAAATGGTACAATTAGCTTTTTAAATGGCATGAAGATAGGTTTTGATTATGGTTTTAATATTAGAACAAGTATTGATAAGTTAAAGGAGATTAAGAATAATGAACAAAAAGATCGTTGTAACTGAAGACATGCATCCGGAAAAAGAATGGTTTAAGCAAGCGAGTGAAATAAAGACAATAGAAGATCTTACAAAATTTATAAATCATTTATTGAATGATTATGATCATGATTACGGAACAGTATGCCATGCGATAGGCGCCTGTATATCTGCAGCGGCATGGCTTGGGGCTGAAGTTCAAGGAATCACAGGGTTTCAGGCAGGATTTGTCATGTGGGATTTTATTAGAAACTGGACTAAACAAAGTAATAAATGCGGATTGCGGCTAATTGATTATGATGATTTTCTGTACCCACAATATGAATACAAATTTGACAAAATTATAAGTTCAGATACTTGGCAAACAATTCAGGAAGAAGCTAAAAAGAATCTTGAATCTAGTCCATATGCTGCAGAGGTCGTTAAGAATCATTGGCGAACTATTGCTCTTGGACAAGTTCCATTTGGATATCGGGTGGAGGATAGAATATGAGTCCTGATTATATGTATTATGATAAACTAAAAAATACTTATGTTACGGAAACAGATCCAAGATTTCAAAATAGTTACGTTAAAACCTACAAGAAACCTGGTTCGGCATATATCGAAGCATGGCTTGGAACTTCTGCAGATGGAATGTCAAAAGACATATATATGAATATAGTATATCCTCCGGAAACTTATTATTCATCGAAACATGATGCTATTTTTAAGGCAAAATGTGAAAAGAATAATTTTAAACCGATTGAATTAAGATATTGGTTAATTCCGAAAGATAAATTTGAGGAATACTATAAACGCTTTATTCTGAAAATTCCTCCTTGTAAAAATCCTGATTACGAGTAAATCGCATTTGAAACAACTCCATATTTGGAGGTGATGACAAAATGACAATGGAACACGAAGATGTAGTTAAAAGGATTAAAGAAGAGTATCATCGGGTGATTATTGATTGTGTTAAGGCGCTGAAAGACGTGCATATTAACTTTGATGACTTGCAGAATTTTGATTCTGAAGGGCACGAATTTGCTTCTTATGAAGAAATGAGGGCTGCAAGAATTATCAAGGATACGTCTGAAAAGATATATCGTCTTAAGATGATCATTAACTATGATGCCCATCGTAGGATTAATAAGCATGACTACAACAACGAGTTTATTAAGAAACTTGAAGATGGGATTTTTGATCCCTAAGACAGAGGGCTGCACTACGCAGCCTTTCTTTTTCGCAAAAAATTCAATGCTATAAATAGAAACGGATGCATACGTTTACTGAAAACCGAAAGGAGGGTAAAACAGATGTGTGGAGCTCCGTTTTTATGCGAAGGGGAACGCGCAATGACCTGGTGACGACCAGGAGCGCAAAGCCCCGTTTTTCTTTCTGTTCGCAAATTTTACAACGCTATAAATGAGAAGAGAAGACAAGCTTGATATACCGAACTCAGGCATGCAATGAATAAACAGAAACTGAGTTTGAAGATGCGTATGAAACGACGCATGAACGTTTTGTCTTCTCTTTATTTTTATCAATTATTAAAAAGGAGGATTTATCATGTGTAACAAGGAAGGGAACATTAAGGTCGTCGGTGTAAACAATTATAAACAATCCGGATTCGATATTTATCTCAACTTTTCTGGACGGAGAGAACTGCTGATGTGGCATCGGCATAATGGACTTTTGTATGATATTCTGCGTAATGGGATTCGTCTGAATGATCTTCGGCGGCTTCCAACACATAAGTATAAAGGTCTCAGATATTTGCTTATGGTGATTGATGAGTATCTGAACGAAGAAGCATATGCCACTGCGTAAAAAATCGCAAATTTTACAACGCTATAAATGGAGAGGTAGTATTGTAATAAACGGATACTTCGAATTAGGGATTTGATTGTAAAGCCGTTTATGAATTGATCTACCTCTCCTTTGTTTGTTTCATGCAGCATTGCCAGTAAAGAGTTACTTCGAAATTATTACGGTTTCCATTGTTCACCCCCTTTCGTGTTCTTTGTCTAAACTCTTTACGATTTTATCTGCATGAACAAACTTCTTATTACTATTGTCAACAATATTTTTAGGAGGGGTACTGTTATGTCCAAATTCAACAATGACGCCAAATCCATCAAGACCGAAAACCATTGCGGACATGTCGCATATTCCATGGATGACAAGTCTAAACTCATTACCCAGGTTCTGACTTCATTCTTCAATGAGAAGAAGTTCTATGGCGATAATTCTGATGAGATTATCGAAACCGTGGATCGTGTTATCAAGACCGATCCGAAGTTCGTATCCAATCTGGCGATATTTGCCCGTCGTGAGTTCAACATGCGGTCTATTTCCCATGTACTGACTGCTCAGCTGGCTCATGCAATTGAAGGGAAACCTTTTGTGAAGCGGACATTGAAGGGCATTGTGCTTCGTGGAGATGACGCAACCGAAGTTCTGTCCTGTTATCTCGGTAAGTATGGCAAGCCTATTCCCAATAGTCTTCGCAAAGGACTGCGGGATATTTTCACAACCTTCGACGCTTATACTCTTGCCAAGTATAAGGGAACCGGTAAGGAAGTGAAGATGAGGGATATTCTCTGCCTTTGCCATCCTTCTCCTGAGAACGATAAGCAGTCTGAGACCTGGAAAAAACTACTTGAGGATCGACTGGAAGCTCCGTATACCTGGGAAGTGGAATTGTCTGCCAAAGGAAATAATCAGCAGACCTGGGAAGCATTGATTGATTCTGGTAAGGTGGGCTATATGGCACTGCTCAGGAATCTGCGGAATATTCTTGCCGCTGAGCCGCAGAATCTGGACAGGGTTCTCGATCATATTTCCAATCCTGAGGCAGTAAGAAATTCCAAGCAGTTGCCTTTCAGATATTTGTCTGCATACAAAGCTGTTCAGGATACATGCGGAAGCAAAGTACTGAATGCTCTCGAACAGGCTGCAGCATATTCTGTTGACAATCTGCCGAAGATTCCAGGAAGAACACTTATTGCAATTGATTCTTCAGGATCAATGGATTCCTGGATAAGCCAGAAATCGAAGGTTAGTTGCTATGAAATCGCTACGATGCTCGGACTGATTGCAAACAGACTTTGCGAGGATGCTTATGTGTGTCAGTTTGATACGCATATTTATCCAATGCATATTCCTGCAAATGTCCCGCTGATTTCTACTGTAATCAGTCAGGAGGGCACGGTTGGCGGAACAGATATTGGTCAGCCATTCCATTATCTGATGAGCAGAGGTATACGTGTGGATCGTGTCATTATACTTTCGGATAATGAATGCAATACCGGAATTACCTGGTGGCGCCATACAACTGTTCAATCACTGGCAGATCAGTATCGTAAACAGACAGGTAACGATATCTGGGTGCATGCGATTGATCTGCAAGGATACGGCACGCAGCAGTTTACCGGAAAGAAGACAAATATCATTGCCGGATGGTCCGAAAAGATATTTGAATTCATTATACTGGCTGAGAAAGGCGAAGGCACGCTTCTTAAGAGAATTGAGGAGTATACCTTTAACTGAAAAAAAACGGAGGAGTCCTGTACAAGGGCTTCTCTTTTTCGCAAAAATTACAATGCCTATAATGAGAAGAGGAGAGCTGGATTAGTATGGATCCGGTCAGTCCCAAAGTGTTATTGAAGGATCTCGAGATCCGATGGAAGAAACGCGGACAGACGTATACCATACACCCAGCCTCCATTTTTAGGAGGCATAAACAATGCTCAATGAATTTAATCCTTACAAGTACGTGGTTGAGAAAGAGCTGGAATGGCTGGAAGAAGAAGCACTTATCGCGGAAAGAGAATGGAATAAAGGTCTGAGCACCGGCCTTGAAAATTCCGAATATTACCTGATCCGTGATAATCTTCGGTTTACACGAAAAGCTATATCCAGAATCAAAGATTGGCTAAAAGAAGCAAAAGAAATCGTTGAAGGGTGAGCGGAATGTTTAAGCGATATTTTAAGAAACTAAAAATCCAAAAACAAATGAATAAGGCAATTTGGGAAACATTAAAGAATCAGGGAAAGAAACCGGCCTATATTTTTTTAACGGAAAGCTGGTTTTATACAATGTTTCCTGATGCACCAGAAGATTCAAAAGATTGCAAGTATAAAGGTGTTCCAGTTTACTTATATCCTACAAATAAGGAGAAATAAAAATATGCACATATTTGAATCTTAAAAGGAGAATAAAATGCTGCGCATTCAAGAAAAATGCTTACAGTGTAAATATAGGAACGGGATAATATGTGAATACGGGTTAGCATGCAGATATGATAGCATTACAAAGCAGAAGAAAATTGGCGTTCGTGATCGAATAAAAATGTTGTTCATTAAAAAAAAACGTAGACAAAATAAAGGTAACTGAACAAAAGTAAATTTTACGGGTCGTTTAACTGCTCCCAACCAAAATAAGGAGACAAGAACGCTGACAGAAAACCATGTCAGTATGCAGGAAAAGCCTGCCCCGTAGCCATTTAAATATTTAAATAGGAGATTTTGATATGTGGTACCCATATCCAGTGATGCGCAAAGGGTTATGCCATTTTTCAACAAAAAAGCATTACAAAAAGGTGCGATACAAGAAAGCATTTGCTCGTGAAATGGCAAGAATAAAAAAGATTCTGATAGATTAAAGAAGGACTTTAACTTGCTGATTTAGAAAGGAAACGACCATGTTAAAAGATGAACTTATTGAGAAATGTACTTTGTGCCAAAATACTGTAGAAATATCAAAAAATGAAGCAGAGGAAATAATAAGTCTTTGCAACAAAACAGACAGACAACTTGCGATTATTGTTGCACAAAGTGAAATCATTTCCAAACTGACAAATAAATTAAAAGGTGTTGAAGATGCAATAAAAGATAAAAGAGACAGACAATTAGCAGTAAAACCTTTAGAATGTGAAATTCCAGAAGGATTTGAGTATCTTTTAACAGGCCGATGCCCGGTATGCAATACTGGTTTGTGGGGAAAAGGAACACATTATTGCCATTGGTGCGGTCAGGCAATTAAATGGACATGATGATATTTTGCTGTATTACAAATTAAAAGAAGGACAAGACGGAGGTTAGTATAAATGAAAAAGAAACTTGTAGTAACACTTGAATTAGACACCATAGATCAAGAACCAACGGAAGAACAGATTAAAGCAGATATCGAACAAGAAATAAATTGCGCAACATATTCATACAATGTCGAAAGCATAGAGTTTCAATCTAAGATAGAACCTGTGCCAAGTCATGAAGATGTTGATGGAGTTCCTCGTTGCGGTGCATGTGGTTGGGTGCAGAGCTATGGATGCAACTACTGTGACAACTGTGGAAAGCGGTTAAGGTGGGAATAATATATGGTTGATATGGATAAAGAAATAGCATCGATTATGTTTATGCCTGTTTGTACAAAATGCTGGAAGATTATTTGGCAAGAAATAGACGCACAGCAAAGTGTTGATATTGTATGTGGTTCTCCAAGGCTTAGGTATGCAATGTATGATATTTCGCCAGATAAATGTCCACATTGTGGAGCATTTTTCAATAATATAACAATTCCAACTAAGTTACCGTTTAATTCATATGATTATAGGTTGCTTAAAGAAAGACTTAAATAGGAGTTTTCACTATGACGAAAAGAGAAAGCATAATGCTTGCTATTGTTGAAGAAGTCCTGCATTCTGGGTTATCAATTGACACGCAAGTGGATCAGGATTATGTGTGCGAGGTTATCAGGAAAAGAATAGAAGAGGAATTGTTTTTAAAGAAGGACTATAAAAAGGAGCATACAATGAAAGCAGTTATAAAATTGGAGGTTCCTGAATGGGCGATAGGACAAGATGCAACGATTTATTTGTCGGGTTCTCTTATTACAGATTCTTTGATTACACATGGAATATGTGAAGCCGTAAAAGAAAGAGAACGGGCAGAAAAGCTGTTACCATGCACATGCGGATGTAAACGCAGAGAGCATCATTGGATAGGAACACGAGATGATAATAGATATGTCTTAAGATGCTATAAATGCGGAAAAGAAGCATCTGGAAAAACTGAAATCGAAGTGCATAAATTATGGAACAAAATGATTAAGACAGAAAGGAAGTCTTAAAACAATGACTTGGGAAGAACACCAAAAAACAAATCATCCGTTTCTTATGGAAATGCTGTTGAGCAATTCTCACAGAGAACCCACAAATATTGAATGCCCCAAATGTGGAAAACAAGTATATGTAAGAACTGATATTGTGCTGACTACCTATCCTCCACAACGTCAATATGAATGCGACTGCGGCTGGGTTGGATATTCTTATACATAAAAAAAATGAAAAATCAGAGAAAAACAGAAAGGAATGAATAATGACTTGGGAAGAATATAAGAAGAAACCCGATTATTCATCTATCATGAAAATGCTATTGAGCAATTCTCACAGAGAACTCACAAATATTGAATGTCCCAAATGTGGAAAACAAGTCTATGTAAGATATGATATTATCATGTTTTCCTATCCTTCGCAGCGTAAGTATGAATGCGACTGCGGCTGGTTTGGATATTGTTAATATCAAGATTATTATAGGAGGAAAAATGTACATCAGTCCAATAACGCGTCTTTATAAAAAACCTGAAATCAGCAATATTGGTAAAGAAATAGATGAAAAAATTGCTAATGAATGTATCCAAATTGCATATGAATGGGGAATTGATATTAACAAAGAAGACCTTATTAAAGCACTTACTGCTGATCAAAAACGTTATGAAGAAGCTTACAAACTTGGATATGAAACCTGCAAGAAAGACTATTCAGAGAAACTGGAGGCATTAATAAATGAAAGTCATTAAACCATCCTATGAAATCAGAAAACTCGATCTGGATGATATTTCCATCATTGAGGAAGCAGCCAGAATATGCTACAAAAGTGAATCTGCCATCAAAGAGGGATCAGCAGAAAAAATCATCGCTCTTCTCATGGACAGAGGTCACGAATCAGCCATTGAGCACAGCCGAATCACTGTGAAATTTATTGTGGATCGTGGTGTATCGCATGAAATGGTAAGACATCGTCTGGCGTCATATTCTCAGGAAAGTACACGATTCTGCAACTACTCTCAGGACAAGTTCGGCAATGAAATTACTGTGATTGAACCCTGTTTCTACAAAGAACGAAATGAACAGGATATTCATCATAGCGATGACCATCCATTTTTGCAGGCAAATTCAGACAGCTCCGATATTACAAAACGCTATGTTCTCTGGTATAACTCTTGTCTGATTGCTGAAAGTCGATATTTTCAGCTCCTTGAAATAGGCGCAACCCCTCAGGAAGCCAGAGCTGTACTTCCAAACAGCCTGAAAACAGAAATATATGTCACTGCAAATTTCCGGGAATGGCGGAATATTCTAAAGCTTCGGACTGCCAAAGACGCCCATCCGCAGATTCGGGAGGTGATGATTCCGCTGCTCCGAGAACTTCAGCAGAAAGTTCCTGTGATATTTAACGACATCGGAGGAGATATTACATGAAACGTTTTCTGATCATCCTAATCGTTCTGTTCACATTTCTCCCCATATTTCCATCCCACACAGAAAAAATACCTGAGTCTACTAATGTGATTGTAACAGCAAATCTTTTAAACGGTCGTGCAGCACCACGAAAGAAAGCCAAAGCAGAATCGTTGTTTGACCAGGGCGATATTCTGAAAGCTTACGGATGGAGTGAGAATCATCATTGGATTGAGGTTGAAGGTGGCGAAACAGGAACCGTCTGGGTTTGGTACGAATATGTGGATGAACAAACTGAAGAATATTCTATGTGGATTAACAACAATAAATCCAAAGTAAAGATTCGAAAAGAACCATTCGGAAAAGTCATTGGATATTTGAAACCTGGCAAAGAAGTAGTTATCAGCCAGGTTCTTTTTAATTGGGGAAAATGTAAAAGCGGTTGGATTGACCTGACATATTTAACAGAGGAGGATTAATATAATGCACATCGATGTCAGCATTACCGAAAATGATGTTACATTCAGACAAAATTACATGGAAGATGGAACAATAGAAACATATTTACTGCATGCAAAGACAACTCAGGGAGTTATCAATGAAGTCTGCGGATATTTGAAAGATTATCTGGAGCATTTAAAAAGTCCAGATGGTCATTCCCTTGAAAAGGATGGATGCGTATACTGGGATAAACTGATACAGTAGGAGAAGAATCATCATGACTGCTGATGAAGCAAAAGAATTAATGTCAGGGACTCTGAAACATAAAGGTCTGATATTTAAAGCACGACTTGCATGGACTTCAGGAATAATCAATAAGCAAATCGAAAATGCTGCAGAATCCGGGAAAAGTGAAATTAGGATTTTTAAGTCAAAAGAATTTTCAGAAAAGTATTATCTATTAATAGCTCAGTTTTATAATGATCTTGGATTTTCAGTCTTATATAATTCAGGACGATATTTTAAAGGCGATAATGAAATGTTGATTAGTTGGGGTCTTGATGATTATTCATTTGACAATTTAGTATACCTTATAAATAACCATAACTTCAGATATCTTCCAGATAATATTGCAAAACGTTATGAAGCTGAACGAATCAACAGATTGAAAAGATAAAATATCCTAAAAGATTCAAATCAGGAGTTGATTGACCATGTCGCTTGACAAAGCAATTAAACATGGTAAAGAACATCGTAAACCTTATACCGGATCAAAAGCATACTTTTGTTCGTGCCGCAATCATGGTACATGTCCATGGTGCAAAGAAAACAGATTGCATAAATTCAGGGATAAGCATCCGGATGATAGTAAGGAGAAAGAAGAGTGATACAAATGGTATGGTATATTGCAACCTGGGACATTAAGTTTGAACATCCCGATGAGAAACATGTGAACACTGATGGCGAATGTATTTGCGGTATGTTTAATACTCCGGAAGAAGCTAAAGAACAACTGGACAAACAGGTTGCTGATCCAATATTTGATGAGTACAGGGATCAATTGAAAGAAACAAAAACCGGATACGAGATTATTATTCCGGATGTGATCAAGGCTCTTTTCAACGTTCGCGAGTTCGTAGTGTGAGGAGGATATTTTGCAATGAAGCAGCCAAACTACAGAAGAAAGAAGATGACATAGTATGTCGTATGGGCCTTTATATTGTAAGAATGAAAACGATGATGGGTATCATCTTGCCGAAATGTGTATTAATTGTGAATACCGGACACCAGAAAATCATGGAGAATCGATCTGTTACATGAGGCCATGCCCGTATATTCACTTTATGAACTTTACAGATGAGGATGAATCAGTTTTAACGGAGGAGTAATAAATGCTAGCAAATGATGTGAAGCAGTGCGATATTTGTAGAAAGCCCTTTCCATTCTATGAATCATTTACAGAATTAAATATTGGATGGGATCATGGAGACTGTGGACGATATGCTAAATACCTTATGTGTGATGCATGCTATAAAAATGTAAATGATGCAATTGATATAGCATTATATGAAACTAAAAGAGCAGCAAGGAATAATGATTCGCAAAAAATACAAGGCATAGATTAGCAGTAGGATGGATGAATATATGAAATGGGATGAACTTCCATCTGAACTGATTGATATATGGTTGGGAGCTGGTAAGCACGGCTCCCAATCTTTTGGTCAGTTCTGCTGAGAGAAGTTCTGCACAAGGGCTTCTCTTTTTCTTAAATCTGGACAAGCCTGGATGAGTTTACTTATAAACGTTCGCGGTTAGAGAATTGCGTACACACAATATTCTATCCATGTAGCGAAATCGCAACATCAACATGGCATATAATGAGGAGTAAAGGATTCAGTAGAGTCAGACTCTTCATAAAAGAAAGGACATAGAAGGAGGAAAAATGATTAAAAAAATATTTGATCGTATTTTTACGGTCATCATGATTTTGGTAGACATGTATTTCATTGCGATGATGTTTGCATCTGCTGAAATGGTTATGAGCTATGTAAGCTCTGATTGGTTCGGAAGGATTGCAACGATTACGATCGCAGCAGTGTTCACCAATAGCATATTTATTGGGATCAAGCATTTAATCAAGAATTTCTAAAATAGATATTTGAACATGTCCTTTCTTTTTGTCATACTAAAAAAATCGCAACATCAACACATCCTATAATAGGAGAAGACGTAGATGCTGGTTGGATTCAGTTGTTAACCCTCTGCAGGGGTTGACGACAGAACCGACTGGCACACGTTGATGCACCGTTATAGAACGGAGGGCTGCGGCGTTGATGGAGTTGCGATCCAAAGACGTAGCGCAACCCTTCTTTTTTTTGGCCTTTATGCTTTAGTACACTAAATCGCTAAAGAAACAAGGCTATGGATAGGAAAGGAGGGAGCAGTATGGAACCAAAAGGATATTGGCTGCCTGACGGATATTCTTACATTGGCATCATGCCAAACGGAAATCAACAGGAATTTGCCAACAGAAGCGATTTTTTGGACGCTTATAAGGCTGTTTCCGAAGAGGAGTCCTAACAAGGGCTTCTCATTTTTGTAACAATTTCGCTTACACAGCTTTCGCTGATGTAACAAATTCGCAACATAAACACCTCCTTTAATAAGAGGGGACGGACACCCCGAACAATAAAAAGGAGGAACTAAAATGAAAATTAAAAGCTACATTCATCTTTTCTTAAAGAAGGAAGAAAGGATTCAAAAACAAGATCATAAGGATGATCCTCGTATTGAGGAAATTAATTATGATCTGGAAATGCAGGAAAGAAGGGACGAATGGCTTTCTGAAGATTCCTTCGGAAGGCATTAAAACCAAAGGCAGGCACTGAACAAGTGCTTAGCCTTTTATTTTTCGCAAGTGAAACAATTATTATAATGGAGACTAATTAATTTTTTAAGGAGGGTTTTATCATGAATAAAATCACAGCAGAAGAATACAAACGGCAAAAAGAAGAATCTGGTAATAGTGCATGGTTCGACAATAGACTATTAGAAGTTATGAGAGATATATTGACAAAAACGGAAGACAATAGTTCAAAGCCAAGATCTGATGATTTTGTAGATGCTATCTTTATGTTAATTTCACGAGCAAATTACTATATTATGCTCGGTAAAGGTAATGATAATGAAGATATAGTGAGTACGCATTTGTCTGATCTATATAATGTTTTGGAACATATATTTGAAAAAGATTGTGCAAAAGATGCAACAATAGATGCCGTACAAAATAATTTGGATGTTATGTATAATGCATATAAAAATGATAAAATCGATTACTGTAGAAAATGAATAGTTCTGCCCGCGGAGCACAAGCTCCAAAGGCTTTATTTTTCGCAATCAGACAAACCCATAAGATAGGCATAAGGCCAAAAATATGAGGAGGTTTGAAAGATGAACAATTTGATGGAAGAAATCAAGAATGCTGGTATTCTCAGTGATAAACTTGAGGAGACGTTTAAGAATCATAAGGAGGATTTTCAACCGTGCGAAGATGATGAAAGCATCTTATATTTGGAAGCAGGAGATCTTGATTATAATCTGGAGGATTTATTGATTGACATAAGTCAACCAATGAATTGCAACTGGAGTGTAATCAATGTACTATGTGAAAAAGGATGGGAAGTATTTGCAGGTGACAAAGATTCGTTTGGATGGTTAGTTGGTATAATTGAACCAAGTTGGAAGCTGGCAGACAAATTGGGTTTAGACAAGGACAAAACCTACAGAGTATGTTATGGCTAAAATTCGCAAGAATTACAAGCCTATATATAGGAGAGGAGCTGTGAAAAACGGCTCCTTCCTTTCTTATTACTAACTTTTATATTTTGAGGAGGAGAAACCACAATGGCTAAGTGTGATTTCGGTATCAAAGCAACAAGTGAAATTTTAAACAAAATGACGGCAGCTTCAGCAAACATTGGTCCAAATATTTCCAATAGTCTTTCTGCTACAACGACATATGGCTGGGATAAAGATTCATGCGATTGTCAGGGCAATATCACCATTCCATATAAGAAAGTAGTTGCGCGACCTGATTATCTTGATTCCATAGTTAATGCTAATTTGTATGAAGCTGCTATAAAAATAGTGGATAAATATACACAGCCAGCAGCTTATACGCCTGAACGTATCATTTATAATAATCCTGCCACGGTTGTTTTCTGGAAAGATGGAACCAAGACTGTTGTAAAGAAAGCAAAGGGAGAAAAATTCAATAAATATTATGCTTTCTGTGCAGCACTCGCCAAGAAAATGTATGAGAACAATTCCAGAGTCAATAAGATTGTAAATTCCGGTGTTGATCAGACTGCCAAGAAAAAGAAGGCGAAGAAAGCCAATGGATGAAAAGAAGAAAGTAAATTTAATCCAGGAAACCAGAATCAATATTGGTCAGATACGTAAGATGCTGGATCTTGCCATTCTGCGTGGATATTTAACCAATGACGATACTGTGCTTTGGGCAGACATGGTGCAGGAAGGATCTGACTGGATGCGTGAACAAGGTTGCCCTGTAGGATCTTTATTACTCGGTATCGCAAAAGCAGATGGTAATTTTGGAACATTACGGGTTGAACCGAAAGCGGTCAGCCCATATTTAAACTAAGGAGGATACAAAGCAATGTCTGATAATGTTCATTCACCTTCACACTATACATTCGGAAGCATCGAAGTGATCAATTATATTCGCGACAAAATGACTCCGGAAGCTTTTCAGGGATTCTGTATGGGTAATGTACTGAAATATATCAGCAGACATAAGATGAAGAATGGCCTGGAGGATCTGAAGAAAGCACAGGTGTATTTGCAGTGGATGATTGACAGCATGGAATCATCAGAAAAGGAGCCTGCATGACGATACAGATGAATGTTGAATGCCTGGGGGATATTTGTAAAGGCTGCCCGGAATTGAATCTGGAAATTAATAAACTATCAATTCATGCGGGTACAGAAGATTTATATACCGAAAATCTGATTCGATGTACAGGCTACAACCGTTGCAAACATATTTACAGAATGCTTGAAAAAGGAGAAGAAAAACAGCATGAACAAGCGGATTGAGATGATTCCTCCAAAAGATCCTGTGATTTATGAAGATGAAATTTTATGGCTCATGCAGGCATTGGCAGAACGAAACCAACGAATTGGAAAATTATCTATGAAACAGGCACATTTTAAGCAATTCTATATTCCAACAAAACTACTGCATAATAAAGATTTTCTCTATGACATGATGCATTTCTATAAGTATGGATGTTATCCAGAAGGAGCTTGATGTTAATGAGTAAAGCAATTAAATGTGATCGTTGCAAAAAGTGTTTTGATCCATTTGAGAATGACGATCCTTATATTCACATTGAGGATCTTACTTTCGCAAAACGTGGAAATGCTGAGTATGAAACCTGCGACTATATTTTACGGTATCCAAAGTTTGATCTTTGCCCTGAATGTTCTGAACAGTTCGAAACCTGGGTTACTGTGAATGATCGTGAACTTTCCAGAAAAGACTATGAAAAAATTATAGACAAAGTTACATTGATGGATCCTAGTGAACCGTCAGAAACTGTCAGAAAAGAAAGAAAAAAGTTATTTATGAATCTGTTTGATGATTATTTAGACAATTCTAAATCCGTATAATTCGCAAAAAATACAAGCCTGATAATGGAGAAGCGGAACTGCAGATAACAGTTACTTCGATTATGGAAAGAGTGGAAAGCGCGACTCGTAATGAGCGCGGAATTCCAAAACAAAAATACTGTTATCGAATTAGTCCGCTTCTCCTTTCTTTTATCATTTTTAAAGGAGGAAAGACCACATTGGACAACAACAATCGATCTACATTAGGAACGGTGGGACTTGTGGCAATTTCAGCAGGTGCAGGATCTTTACTTACAAAAGCTGTGGAATGGGGAATTCGGAAATATAAGAACCGTTCCTCGAAAAACATCGAAGAATCTTTTACCATGGATTCTACAGAAGATATTCGTAACCGAGGAGTGCGTTCAGAAGGTGAACGGATTATCGGTGAACTGATGGAAAAATCAGAAGATCTCGCAAACTATAATCCAACGGTTGATTATGCAATTGGCGGATTAATGCGTAAACCAACGCCTTCTGAGATTTCTACTGAAATGAGCAGTATTTATACGCTCATGATTATTATCAAGAAATTCGGTGCAACTGATGATGAACTGATCAGAGCAGCAAAGTATATTTGTGTGTTGAAGCAGGCAGAGCGGTTTGAACTAAACTATATTCAGGCACGAATTGATTTTGATATTGCGGGTTTGTATGGGTATTACGTTGAGGATGCTAAAAAGGTTGACGGAGGTAAAAAGAAGTGACGCTGCTTGTCGAGTTTAAGGACACTGGGAAAAATCTGATTGATTTTTGTATTCCGGACTTTGTTATCTCGAAGAAACTTCGGGAAATTGAGCAGCAAGGATATAAACTACAGCAAATTATTAAAGACAAAACGAACTGGTGGTCTGATGAAGCTTATGATTCACGTGACACACTAAAACACTATATTGCTACAAAAGACTAAACAATATTTTTAAAAAGGAGATTAACACGATGATTACATTGAAAGTTAAGGTTACCACTACTGAAGAACTTCTTGGCACTTCCAATGCTGATCCGAACATTCATGCGACCTATATTTCCACAAAATCCGGAGATGAGGCGAAAGCAAAGGAAGAAACTGCAGCTGTAGAGGAATCTGCCATCGATCTTGAAGACAAATTCGAAAAGTCCATTACTGTATTTCCGAGAGTAAACTATCAGCCAATTATGTGGGACTATCAGTGGAAGGGATTTTTGAAGGACAAGGTCGGTATGCTTCGGAAAATTCCCGGAACTGCCTGCAGTAAGATTAAGTCCTACAAAAAGGAGATCGACGGACTTATTTTTGTGGAACCCAGGGCCATTCCGATCGAGTTTGATGGCGATATTACTCTCTGCCAGCGCCCGCTTCGAGCATCTACTGCCCAGGGTGAGCGGATTGCTCTTGCCACCAGTGAAGCTATTCCTGCAGGCGCAGAGATGACTTTCACGATTATTTGTCTGCTGGACGAGCATGAAAAAATGGTACTTGAGTGCCTGAATCATGGTCGTTATAACGGTACCGGTCAGTGGAGAAATTCCGGAAAAGGACGTTTTACCTACGAAATTCTGGAGCGCACTAAGAGCTGATATTTTGTGAAGGTAAAGTGCGGATGAGTCCGGTTATGTGATGGTTTGGTTAAGTCCAGTCATGTCCAGTGCTGTAAAGGTAAAGCCGGGTACAGATCTGTTGAGTCAAGGCAGAGCAACGTAATGTGAAGTGAAGGTATAGTGCAGATACGTTGTGTTTCGTCATGGTACAGTAGGGTTATGTGAGGTCAAGGTTATGTAACGTAGGGTCGTGGTGTGTTTCTGTTGTGTGATGGTATAGTCTGGTATCGCAACGCGGAGTAACGGTGAGGTAGTGTTACGTGAAGGTAAGTCAAGGTATGGCGTTGTAACGTATGGCATTATTAAGTCCGGTTATGAAACGTTAAGTAAAGGTAAAGTGAGGTTTTGTGAAGTGAAGGTTGTGTGGGGTTTCGTTGAGTAGCGTAGAGTAGCGGTAAGGTGCGGAATTGTTGCGTGAAGTTATGTGAAGGTTATGCAAGGTTCAGTTTAGTGGAGTAACGGTAAGGTGAGGTGGCGTGTTGTCAAGTAATGGTAAGGTGAAGTAGTGTGTTGTCAAGTAATGGTAATGTCTTGTTCAGGCCGGTTAAGTGATGGTTGGGCACGGTAGTATACAGTTGCGTGATGTAAAGGTTATGCATCGTATAGTGCAGTCCGGTCCGGTAAAGGTTACGCGACGTCGGGTTGGGTAACGTGCCGTAGTGAATGGTACGGTTAAGGTGAGGTAAAGCAAGGGTATGTAAGGGTAAAGATATTCAGGAAAAGAGGTATGATTCAAATGCGCAGGCAAGATAAAGAAAGAGAAGGTTTTGATCTGTTAATCATTGTTATCGTGATATTTATTCTGCTTGGAGTGCTTGGATCAGACCTTGGCCTGAATCTGATTCCATGATTCGCAACCAAACCAACTCCTTAAGTGGGATTGTATTCTAAATTCTATATTTAAGGAGGATTGTAAATGTTTCAAAAAAAGTATGTAATTGTAATTTTGTTGGACAATGAAAAGGATGCGATGCTGATAGCATCAAAAGAAGGTTATGGAGATGTAAACCGACAATTAAATGGAGTTTATCCATTGACGGTCACAATTCCAAAAAGAATGACGCTATTACAAAGCATTAGAAAGCAACAGAAGTATAATAAAATGGGAATGTTTACGATGATCGTGGAACAAAAGTAACAAAACCAATAGCTGGGCAGCAATGCCTGGCTTTTTATTTTCGCAAACGAAGCAAGGTTTAATAATGGAGAGATAAACAGTGTCTTTCCGATATTAAGAAAGGAGACTTTGAAAAGATGGCCGAGTATGTAAATTATGATGAGGAAGAAAATGAAGACGAAGTCACGACGATCGATTTGAAAAAAGACCTGATTCGCCGTATGGCAGCTTTGGATCCGTCCAAACAGGAGGACCGATCGCAGTATGCATTTCTGAACGAACAGCTGTCGATTATTACGGAATCTGAACGCAATGAAACACAGACAGAAGCAACTGAGAAAGCACAGTATCAGTGGATACTGCCAACATTAGTCCAGGTTGCTGGTAATCTGGCTGGAACAATGATAGGAAATGTAATGAATAGACGAAACGTCACGGATGTGATCCGAAGCGAAGAACAGGGACATATAATCAATTCGTCAGCGACGAAATTCATGAATAAGCCTCGTTCATGAGACATATTCAGAAGGGTCTGAACAAGGCCCTTTCTTTTTCGCAATCAGATCAAGGGTTGATATGACGAAAGGAGTGAAGAACAATGAGTCTTGGATGGATTATATGTATCAACATGATTATTGGAATACCTATATATTTTATAGGAACAGTGGTGTTTTATGTAATTGAGGCAATAAAGTATGGAGACGATATTGTTGATGAAGTAATGGAAAGACTAAGAAGAGAGTCGGACAATATTTACTCAACAATGGTAAATGACAAACGTATTATGTATGCGATCTCATTTATATTAACATTTGTATTGTGGGAAATCGTGTTAGTGATGCTATTTGGAACAATCCATGCAAACGTAAAAGAGTTATATAAAATTCGTAAGAGCAGCTGAACAAGTTGCTCTTTATTTCTATATCGCAACATGGACACTGCCTATAATAGGAGGTGACATAAATATGTCAAAGAAAAAATATACGGTGATTTATCATGATTGGGAAGATTTAACGGACGGAAATTTAACCTATTTAGAAACTATCAGATCTGAAATTGAAAAAACGGACTGTGGGAATTTATCAGAAGTTACTATTGTGTTGAAACAATACTTTGATAAGTACCCTGATATGAAACTTGAATGTGAGCAAGAGTCATGTGAAGATAGCGTAATCGATATCGAAGGAAACAGGTATGATTTCTGTCCAATTGCAAATACATTTGCAGAAGTGGATAATCATTGTCGTGGGAAAACTTTAGGCATTATTATAAACTGATTTAATAAAAGGGACCTGAACAAGGTTCCTTATTTTTTACATCGCAACATGGACACTGCCTATAGTAGGAGACCAAGAAAAATATTTTAGGAGGAACGGAAAAATGAAGAAAATCATAGGAATTATTATAGCAGTTGTGCTGTTTTTTGGAGTACCTGTTGCACTATTTGTGCACAGTCTCCAGACGATGGACGATGCGGTTTCGGTGAAAATTTATCCGATGACTAATGCAAATATCGAGTTGAAAGGAGGTCAATTATGGTCGTGGGAAAACGACTAAAAGCAAAGGGCGCAATGCCCTAAGCTTTTATTTTTCGCAACATAGACACGTCCTATAATAGAAGAGGCATAAGCCTCTAAAAAAGAAAGGAGAAACAGAAAATGATTAAGATGATGGAGAAATTCGGTATAAACTTATCTGCTGAGCAGGCAGATGCTTTGATGCGCGAGTGGGATATTAGTGTTCCCCACACGGACAAAGTCCGTTACGGACTTGATATCGAGGGCGAAGCAGCCCGAGTGATTATCAATGTATACGATGACGGAGCTGAGTGCGAGTGGGCGATTAATCTCGCGTCTCGTGAGATCTGTCACCGTGGATACGGGGTAGGTTGTTACTGGACTGATTGGGAGTCGATTAAATAATCGGCTCCTTTCTTTTTTCGCAACATAGACACGTCCTATATTAGAAGGCTTGGGAGTGTATAAACCCGTCAGAGGGCCGGACGTTGATGAGGCGTAAAGATCAGGGATATTTATTGGAAGTAATTCTGGATGAAAGGAACTGTTCCGGTTTTACTAGCTGACAGAATCGTTCAATGGTAGGACACCGTGTGAACGGAGACGCGGGTTCGAAGCCCGCAAGGCCTTTTATTTTTCGCAAATGGATCAAGGATATTGGTGAGGAGGTGACATCAAAATGTCAGAGAATAAAAAGTATGCGGTTTTTTATGCAGAGTATAAGTACCCTAAAAATGAAGAGGATTGGGAAGACGTAGGATATATTAATGTTGTAAAACAAGATTGTAATACAATGTCGGAAGTTTGCACAGTATTAAAGAATTACTGTGAAAGATTTCCTAACATGGTAATGGGCGATCCTGGTTATACAAATAATGTGGATGATGCAGATGGCAATACCTATTGTAATTGTATATGCTTTGCGACAGAAAATAACTTTAAGGAAGATAAGAGATATTATTATTCGAGAGAATTATTGATGTTTTAAAACCCTTAAAGAGAGTCTTAACAAGGCTCTCTATTTTTGAAATCGCAAATATTTCAACGTCTTATATGGAGTTGAAAGACTCTCATTATAAAAAAACAGGAGGAACAAGAAATGATGGAAGTTCTTGGAAATGTAATTCTGACCCTTGTGATTGGTATTACCGTGATGGTTACGGCATTTGCGATTATTCAGAAAATTTTTGAAGAATATCGCAAATCGCAGAAGGAAACCGCGGAAGCCCTGACCAAGGCAATTTCAGAAATTCCTAAGCAGGAAAAGTATAATGCGTGGAAGCACGCAGAGATGAATGAAAATAGGAATGAAAAAATGAGGCTGGACATGAGTCAGCCAAAGAACTGGATTATCTAAATAAATGGATAATTAGGAGGAGTCGTGCAAACGGCTCCTTATTTGTTTGAAAGGAGATTCTGCATGAATATTTTTGATGAACTTCTTAACGTTGGCAAAAACATAGGCGTATTTGGTGATCCAGACTTTGGTAAGGATATTTTTGAAGCAATGGGAAAATTCAAGAAACAGGAAACCGATGAAGATGAAACCGAAGCGTCTGATGAATCCCAGGAAGAACATACATATTATCAGCCAAAAGAGAATGAACAGGATACACTTTACGGCAGCTGTATTTTGGAAATTCAAATTAAGAATCATGGCGAATATTTGCGGTGGATTAAATACAATCCCGGACGCAAATGGGAGTTCATGGTTGGATATCCTGCAATCATGCGTGCAGAATACGATTTCCACACAGCAATGGAAGTGGAACTGATGGCAAAAAAGATTGTCCAGTTAATGCAGATGGGCTTCGATGTATATTCTGCAAGGTGGCGCTTGAAAAAATACGAATCGCAACTGAAGCAAGGCCTGTAATAGCAGACGTTATGTTCTGACTATATTTTACAGGAGGATATGGCAAATGAACTGGAACCTTATTATGTGGTTTGCCGGTGTGATGGCAACTCTTGCTGGACTGAAATTTGTGATTGTATTATTCAGATCACTTGTGAACAAAGACAGCATGAAGTCGGCAATCAGTGTTATCGGCGACAAGATCCATGAGGGAGCCGAGTCAGTAACCGACTATATTAAAACAAAAGCTGAGGAACGTAAAGTCAAAAAAGAATTAGAAGAGAGGCCGATTATACGGCTGAGATGAAAGCAAAGGAGCTGTGTGAAAACACGGCTCCAATGCTTTTATATATTTGTTACTCACGATTAATGAAGGAGGACGTATATTCATGGCAACCGCGAAAACAGAACTGAAAATGACTGTAGAAGACATCACCCCTGAACTGGCTAAGGAATATCTGAAGCACAATACCAACAATTACCGGAAACTGAGCAGGCATACCTTTATGGCATATGCTGAGGACATGAAAAACGGCAAATGGCAAACAACAGGTGTTCCGATCGTTTTTGACGTGGATGGTGTACTGAAGGATGGTCAGCATCGTCTGGCGGGAATCATATTCAGCAAGACCACTGTACGTATGACTGTTGTGCGTAATGTGGCGAAAGACGTCGATGAATATGATACAGGCAAGAAACGGACCAATATGGATATTCTGCAGGCGGAGGAAGTGGATGCAGATTCTACGGTAATTGCGGCTGCGAATATTTTAGTGAACCGTTTCAATTCCAGAAAAGACAATACCTCCACAAGAGCCTATGTGAAATCGCATATTGATGAGTTGAATCGGGCGAAACGTATTGTATGTTATGGCACAGGTGCAAAGAACAAGAATGCGCCAAGTGTATGTGCGGCATATCTGATGCTGCGTACGGAGAGCATGCCATCCTATGAGATTGAGCTATTTTTCAGGTTGCTGAATGACTTCGGTTACACTGGTGCGGATGGTTATGAAGCTTCATCTGCAATTATTGCCCAGCGAATGATGGATGAACGTGGTAATAAGAATTGCGGATATCAGATTCAGAAGGAACGGCTGGAAATTCTGATTATGGCAATGCAGGATTTTCATGCAGGCAAAAAGGTTACGGAAAAATATAAGATCGCGGAACCTTTTCAGTTTATGTCCCTGATGACAACTGTACGTAAAGAAGATGGACTGGAGGATTAATCATGAGCGAAAGTGTTATTCAGAAAATTCAAAACTGCAATCTGATTTCTCTTCGAAAATATGCCTGCATCGAATGTAATCATACAAACGAATGGTACCTGAAGTGCATTGACTGTATAAAGAAAAATACCTGTGAAGTTGGAAAGCGGGCAAACGATATTCTGAATCAGGAAACCGAGCCTGTAAAAAGTCAGATTGATAAATTTAATGAACGGGCTGGGCGCATGACCAAAGATATTCCCAAGGAACCGATTAAGGAGAAAAAACATATCGGTCGGAATAAAGTTCTATTTCTGTTTGAAGGAACGGAGGCAATGACACCTGCTGAACGTTTAGAGATCTATTATCAGAAGGAAGATCCAAATAAGACCATAAACAGTCTGAGGGTTAATATGTATGACTGGGGAAATCGATATCCGGATCTGAATAAAAAGTATGATCTTCTAAACGTATATGCTCTGATTCCTGCAGGAAAAGCTATCCGAAAAATGAAGCTCGGTGATTATCTGAAAAACAGATCAAAGGAGGAAACACCTATGGAGCCTGAAGAAGTCAAACAGGATATTCAGGAAGCAGATGATGAAGTCAGCATCGAGGATTTTCTGAACGAGCAGGAAGAACCGGAACAGAAACAGGATAAGAAAGATGTACAGCAAGATATGTCAAATTCACAGACACAGACAAAACAGGAACCAGCATCGAACCAATTGAATATTCTGAAGGAGTTTAATGACAAAAAGCATTTCTTCAGAGAGCAGATTGAAAAGATTGATGCTTATCTTGATGATATTGAGAAAAAGCGGAGAGATGCAGAAGCAAAACGGGCAGATATTCAGAAAAAGATGGCAGTTCTGGATGAAGCGGCAAAACTGTTTGGTCTTGCACCTGCTCCAAGAAAACAATAAGGAGGCGTGGATATTTTGATCGCTCGTAATGTTTATCCAGGAACGGTAACAGAATGGCATGTGCTATCGATTGATCCGGATGATCTGCCTGCAGAAGGTGAACCGATTCTTATTACAATTGAGAATGTAAATGGTGAACGAAGAGTATGGATTGACGCATATTTGAAACGTCTGGACACGGACGATTTTTGCTTCTGTACAACATGCGTCAATGAATTCGGTCAACCGGAAGAAACCATGGTCTGGTATAAAGTGCTGGCATGGGCATATCCGCCGGACCCTTTTGAAACTTTCTGAGGAGGCGATATTTCATGCGTAAACGTTGGCAGAAGTGGAAAGAAAAACTGATCAGAAAACTTGGAGGTATTCCTCCTGATGAATACTGGAGGCTCAAACAGATTGTCAATATTGCCCATGGAAACCTGGAAATTGTGAAAGTAGACTGCGCTATTCCATGGAATGTAATGGACGGACTTACAGATGACTATATTCTGTATAAACTGAAAGCACGTCTGGCAGATGAGTTGGCTAATGAGCTGCTATATAAACAACAGAACATGATTACTATATCCAGAAAGACAGAAGGCAGTAATCTTATCGTGTCAGCCACGCTTCGTGTATTTAGACCCGAAACGTAAGAAAGGAGACATATATTTATGGCAATGATTGACATTCTGGATTTTCTTGGACGGCTTGGTCAGGAAGCGCTTAAACAGGAAGCAAGGGAAGAACCACAGGAAACTGAAATTCTGGATGCTGAAAAATTAGATGCTCTTACATGGATGAGCGCAAATCAGTTAGCCGTTATTTATGGTTATGGTAAGAAAAGAAAAGTGAAGCTTGCAGATGATCCGGAGACATATGCCTCATTGAACTGGCTTAGTCAAAGTCAATTGGAAGCGATATTTGGACGGGAGGAAGACAACAAATGAGCGAAATCAAAACCACAGAAAAAAACCTGAACCGGCATAAGCACGCTGAACCATTTTCTTCAGGGAATATTCGAAAGACGGACAATTTTAAGCTGGCTTTTGGAACAGAAAGTAATTGGATCGATCTGGATACCGGACGCATGTACCATATTCAGGAGTACATGGAAAAGCTGAAAGATCCGACCATTCCGAAAGATAAGAAACCAACAACCATCAAAGTAACCGATTATCGTACAGGAAAGGAACTGGAATGGCTGGACCCGGTAGTTGTATCTGAACGCATGAAAGACCCGGAACCTGATCCAAGATATTAAGGAGGTAGTGTTTCGAAATGCAATATTACAAATCTGCTAAAATACCGGTGGATGTTCTTGGAAGCGCTTACGATCTTTTTCTGACAACTGATAAAGAAGAACCGCGTTTTGATAAACTTAACTGTGATGGTTTTTGCGATTCGATATCACGCAGAATATATGTAAACTGCAATGTCAATGACGCAGCACTGTCGGATCCAAGACTTTATATCTTCCATACTATAAAACATGAACTGGTGCATGCATTTTTGTATGAAAGCGGTCTTTCAACTGATTTTGAGCATGCACATCGTTTCGGTCATGAAGAAACTATGGTTGACTGGATTGCAATACAGATGCCAAAAATCATTTCATGCTATAGAAATTTAACAATGTTGCTTGAACCATATAAGATGGAGGATGACAACACATGCCAAACTGGGCCGAAGGAAACATCAGACTGCGCGGAAAGCGAGAAAACATTTTAAGCTTTATTTCCAATGAACTGGTTGCCATTTATGAGGATCAGACATATTCCGAAGAAGAGGAAGATGAAAACGGTAATCCTGCATTATTATCATCCTGTCGTGAATATCGCCCGGTAACGCTGGAGGATAATTGTGGAGGTGAGGAACTGATCATCCGGAGAGATCCTGATACGAATCCCTGGTATTATTTTAAAGGATCAGAGCGGCAATTTCTGTTCAAGGACGACACAGCGTTTACGGTAACCTGGTCCGAAGGCATAAGCACTAAGAGAGATCAGATTCTTGTTTTTGATGATTTTAATGCAGGATGGGATATTGACTGCGCATATTTCAGAAAGAAAGCTATGGAGTATAAGATCGACATTCGTATATTTGTATGGGAGCTTGGTGCGCAGTATACAGACCGATCCACATTTTATATGAATGGCGATACGGACCATGAGACACATCATTATTCTGACTGGATGTGGAACAGTTCCATGCCGTATATGGGAGGATAATTTGGTTATTTCGCAAGGTAAACAAGGCCTATAATAGGAGACGGAGTGGATCTTTTAAGAGATCTGCTCCTTCTTCTTTTGTTTCTCCATACTACTATATCAAAGGAGCGGATGTACACATGACGGAGAACTACATTTTGGCAGGATTCCGGGAAATGTTCGGAGACATGGGCTCGTTCTATCAGAAGAACAAAGCGCATATCTTCACAGGACTCGGAATCGTCGGGACCATCGGAACCGGCGTATTGTCTGCAAGAGATGGAGCAAAAGCAGCAAGACGCATTGACCGAAAAAAAGAAGAACTTGGAAGAGAACTGACGTTTAAAGAAAAGATGCAACTTTGCTGGAAGGACTATATTGATGCGGCCCTGATCGGCGGACTGGCATGTTTTTCTGAGTTTAAAAGTGATCAGATTAATACACGAACTATTGCAGATCGAACAGCGCTTCTGATTGCCAGTGAGAAGGCCTATGAGAAGCTGAGTCAGAAGACACGGGAAGTGCTTGGAGACAAGAAAGCCAAACAGGTGCAGGATGAAGTGGTTAAGGAAGAACTGACAAAAGCAAATCCTGCGACCGGACTACCTTATGTGAGCTCCAATGCGTTTAAGGATGCGCCGAGAGTCGGTAATGGCGAACTGCATCCATTTATTGATGCTTATACCAAACTTCCGGTGTGGTCGAATATTGATTATCTGCGGCTTCAGGAGAAAACGCTGCAGGAAATGATGAGCGAACTACGTCCGAGAGACCGGACGTCGGATTATGTAGATAAGATTGTAGGCGTTCGGTATAGTGAATGGTTGTCCATGCTCGGATATTCCAAGGATGTATGGGGTACGGATGAGCGTCGTGAGCAGGGTTGGAATAAAGGTTGCGCCGGTGATGGTAGCGATGATGATCCGATTGAATTTTACACGACACCGATTGAGTTCGAACCAGGGTTCGCGGTTACGAGTATTATCTGGAAGAAGAATCCGACAAGTCTCAGGCTTGGCAGATTGATTAAAACAAACGGACTGTGAAAAGAAAACGGAGCAGAGGCGGCCGAGCGATTGGTCGCCGAACTCCATTTTTGGGGATGGATTTAAGAAAGGAGTATATTTCCAATGAGTGATGATGTGAACAAGGATGTTCAGAATGCACAGGAATCCGCAAAAGGAATGGAAGAGGATGGATCTCAGCATATACCAATCCATATTTCGGAAATTCGGCGGAGGAAGGCTGAACAGGTGGAGACGAAACGGCATATTCAGCATTCGGACATACAGGAAGAGTCTATATTAGCCAAGGAACTCAAGAAGACTCGCATGGCGATTTGCGAGCGGCTGGATGTTCAGCTGGAGATGCTCGCAAGGATTGCGGATGCGCTTGAGTTTCTGGCTGAAAGTAGCAGTGTCGAGGATGACGATTACAGTGATTGAAAATCGCAAAAAATACAACGCATAGAATAGACCGATAGGTCAATATTTGTAAATTGAAAGGGGATAACTATTATGAGTGAAAATGTGAAGAAGACCGTAAACAATGGAGCGAACAACGGAGGCAAGAAACCCGGAAAGTTTAAAGCGTGGTGGAGCAGAAACTGGAAGACAGTTGCTGCCGGCGTTGGAGGCTTTGCCGGAGGCGTTGGTGCCTCGGTAGGCGTCGCCGAGTTGGGTAAGAGGCGGGCTGCGAAGCGTTATGCAGCACAGCAGGCTCAGGAGCAGCAGAACCAGAACAACGAATATTGAACGAAAGGAGGAGGAGTATCGTAAAACACGGTACTCCTCATTTCTCTATGTTTGAAAAATGGACAAAACATTTTGCAAGCAAAGCAACGGATGCAGGCATCGAAGGCGTAAAAGAAACGCTGAATGACAAGATTGATCAGTATGGCGATATTATCAAAATGGGACTGGTGCTGAGCGTTGTGATATTCGGCGGAAGACATCTGACCAAACAGTACAATTATTATTCAAACATGCCGATGCAGCAGCCCTATGGTTTGCCCAGCTCCGGAAGACCCATTGTGATTAACAATTATTATCAGGAGAAGCACAAAGGAGGATATTCGTATGGCTACCAGCCGGAAAATTACAGCTCCAGAAGACAACACAGTTATGACAAATACACCTACCGGAACAGTCCCGTCAGCCAAACGGGAACGAATCAAAAGAAACGTTAAGACCGCCGGAAGTCTTCTGATGTATATTGGAAGTGCCGGTCTGATGACGCCCATTGTCCGGAACGCCAGAGAACAGCAGAACGGACCCGTAAGTCTTTGCTCCATTGGAGCAGGGGCTGTTATTTCTATGGGCCTGGGTGCGCTGACGTCCAAGTGGTTCGGAAAGGCCGTGGACAAGGTTGTCGATTTCTGGGATGACGTAAAGCCTGAGAAGAACGAAGTATCCGAGGAGGAAGAGACAAATGGCTGAGCAACCGGTAATCATGAAAAACAAACAGGAATATAAGGTTCTTGTTAAAAACCCGGCCATGCAGCATAAAACAAAGGAATCCGTCGTGGATGATGCGCCGGAAGTCGCGGAACCCAAAAAGACTGTTGCTCAGCGGTTATCTGCATATGCGTTTGGTGAAGAAATAGCTGAACCCGGAAAGTATATCTGGAAGAGTTATCTGGAGCCTACCGGTAAGCGAGTAGCCAATGATATTGTGGAGCATTTTCTGCTGATGCTGAAGCATACATTTCAGAGGTGGATCTGGAATGGCAAAACCCTGGATGATGGCAAATGGGGCGGCGACCGTACGAGCTTCAGCAATATTTCCAGAAAGAATGAGCCGATCAAAGCGATGGTTATGTCATCTCCTGTAAAAGAGCTGACCTTTGGAACGCGTGCAGAAGCGGATCGTGTGCTGAATGAACTAAAGAACACCATTTCCGAGGAAGGCGGCTGCGTGACGGTGCGGCAATATTACGAAATCAGTGGTGTGCCGCAGCTGTGCGAAGCCAATGGTGTGAGTTCCTCCAGCGGATGGAAAAATCTGGATAAGACGGAAATCAAGGATCGGCCTGATGGAAACGGATTCTATCTGACACTGCCGACGCCGATAAGTTTGAAAGCGTAAACATTATTTTTTCTCATGTGTAATCGAAAGGAGCAAACATTTTCGATGAAACGGAGAAGTGATTTCCATGACAGTGGAACAGATGCGGGAAGCCATCAGCTTTGTCTATGCCGGACCAACCTGGCGATATCGTGTACAGGCCATGGACAACCGGCAGGTATGCGCTATATATCGGAGCATGCTGGAAGAAGGACGGCTGGTTCCCCAAAAGAAAAAACAAAAACCTACCGGTAAAGTCCGAAAAACAGAAGAAACTGAAAAATATCAGGAGCCCATATGTCAGCAGATGACATTCTGGGATTTGCCTGAAATGAAAAACGAAGGAGAAAGCACTAACCATGAATGAAATGGTACAAATTCGAAGTGTCAAACAGTTTTTTCATGATTTTATTGTGGCCCCACTGCAGAAGGATGGCAATAATGATGCCGCATGGTTGAGCAGGAATCGTGAGTTACTCAGGAAACAACTGATCGATGCATTCCGAAAGGAAGTATTTGATCAGATTGTATTCAAGCTTGGACCTGATGCAGCGGGTTTGAGCAGAGATGAACTGGCGCAGCATGATGGCACGCAGAATATTCTGGAACAGAGCTTCCGCAAATGGCGGAGGCTTTGTATTTTGTGCAGCGAGTATGGTGTTCCGATTATTCATCTGGAAGATCTGAAAAATGCACTGACAGAGGAGGATGCAGAAGATGCCCATCTTACGGAACCCGAAGGAGAAAACGCTTCCGAAACAGTGTGATATCTGTAAAGATGCAATCAATCTTTATTCTCCCTGGTACAGCATTCTGGCAAAAAGTCATTTTACCGGAAGCAAACTGGTGAATGAGGAATGGGCACTGTGTCCAGATTGTTTTAAAGCCTATGAGCATTTTCTAAAGGAACAGGAATTCCGGCAGATTCACAAGCGTGAAATCGGCGAAAGCATGCATCCTGAAGACTAAACAATATTTTTTAAACAATGAAAGGAGAACACACATTATGAACAACATGGATATTCAGAAGGGTATTGAAACGCTGGCTAACCTGTCCAAGCTTGCAGCCAATGTGACTGATGCCAAATCTGCGGCAAAACAGACTACAGAGCCCAAGCAGGATATTTCCAGCCAGCCGCATACCCAGACGGTGGAAGTCAAGGTCGGCAGCGAACAGGACAAGAAACCCACCGTAATTCGTGAGAAGCCGGAAACTCACGTACATAACTATTTTCCGGAGAACAGGGAGCTCTCTGAACGGGAGTGCCAGGTTCGCGAGATGCAGCTGAAATTTGAGGCCGAGGAAAAGGATAAGGCCCGTGAATTTGAGCTGAAGAAATTCGAACTTGAGCTGAAGGAGCGTGAACGTCTTGAAGCAAGAGCAGACAGATTCCGGGAAGAACAGAAGGAAGAGAACAAGAAATTCTGGAAGAGATTCCTCATTGGCGTGGGTGCTGTGGCAGGAATTGGCGTGGGGTGCGCTTGTATTGATCGCTATACCAGTTCTTGGAGTTCTTCAAGCAGCAGACTGGGTATTTCAGCACCGACGCAAGTGAATATTCCCGTGGAGGGCAGCGTCAAGTGATTTCTGTGACAAACAGAGAATCCGGGAAGGCAGCATATCTTCCGGAGGAGTGTATTGTCGAGATGACAGAACACAAATCCGGAGATGGCTCCGGCCTTTTATATACCCGGGTGCATATCGAAGATTCGAAACAGCATCACGACTATACGCTGGATATTCTGGAAAGCAAAAAGGACATTAAGAAACTTATCGAGGAGGCCCGAAAAAATGGCAGGAAAAAGAAATTTACCGATTCCGCAACCAACGATTCTTGACGGCTATGATTACATGAAAAATCGATTCCTGAATTTCTGGAACAAGAATGGCGGTCAGATCTGCTCAGTTGCCGGAACGACGGGTTTATTTTTAACAGGCCTGCATGCCAGCCGCAAAACTTATAATAACCACGACAAACTAAAAGCCAATGGAGAAGCAATGCGGAAAGCCCGTGAGTATATTGATGGTGAAAAGAAACTCCACCGCTGGCTGCGTATTCTCAAAACAGATTCCAAATATGCACTGAAGACAGCAAAAGACTATCTTCCGGATATTGTGGGAGGCAGTCTGAGTGCATATGTGACCCAGAAAGGCTGGTCCATTGAGCATAAACATTTTCAGCATGCGGCAACCGGTATGGCACTGATGGCAGCGGATTTTATGGCCTACCGTCAGAACGTTATCGATGATCTGGGCATGGATGCGGATCGAAGATATCTGACAACACGCAAAGAGAACCGTAAAATCCACGAAGCTACCATGGAAGACGGCACCAAGCTCGAAGCCGTAAAGAATGACAAGGGTGAAACAGAGGGTATTACGGTATCTGTTGATCAGAACATGTTCAAAATCCTATATTCCAAAGCTACGACACCGCGTGTCTGGAGTGAATCTCATGCGTTGCGACTGATCAATCTCGAGTCTATTGTGGCTGATCTGAACCGACAGCTTATTTATGGCGGACAGTATACGGTAAACGATGTGCGTCGCGAATTCTTTGGTCCTAAAGGTGATCTTGGTGCTGGCGGTATGTTTGGCCGTGTATGGGATCCGGGTAATCCTGAGCATCCCGAGCGCGGTGCCATGGTAAATCTTCACTATGAGGACGACCAAGACTTCATGGACGGCCTGAAAGACCATTGTTGGATCTATATCGATGTGGACACGGATCCGTTATTCGAAATTCTGGATCAGGTTAAATCTGATGACCCGAGATTTACACAGGTGGAGGATGTTTAATCATGAGTACGCTTGCTGTGGTCACGATCGCATTTATTGCATTCTTTGCTGGCATTATGGCCGGTTCCTGGATAGAGTATAAATCTTACAAACAGGAAATCAAACAAATTCGGGACTATTATTTGAACCATTGCCATGAATTACCTTACGAAATTGATAAAAAAGGAGACTAAACACGTATGACAAACACGATTTACAGCGGTCCTTCCTATGCTCCGACCCAGCAAGTGCAACAGGGTTCGCGATTTGGCGTAGGTATTGCCATTGGTGCCGGGTGCGGTATTCTCGGTACCGGACTGACAGCATTCCTCATTTCCAGCAGCAGACGTAAAAAACTCATGCTTGAGCATGAACAAACTGTTTCCAGAGTTCGCCGCAGAGCTTATCAGGACGGTCTTCGCAATAATGAGGAATCCTATAAATCCGGCTACGAATCCGGTTATGCTCAGGGTACGGAAGACACCCTTGCCGAATCCCAGAAGTGGATTTCCGAAAACATCATGATCGTTGACGGCGATAATCCTGACGAAATTGCAGCAAATCTGAAATCTAAAATCGAAAATCCGGAACTCAACACTGTTTCCTATGAATCCACTGACATCCTCTCTCCCCATATTCCATCCCCCACAGAAAAGGATATTGACACCGAAAAAACGACTCGCGAGCCTGTCAAAAATGTCGATTCTAAGCCTCTGAACGAAGAAAAAAGGCAAAAATCGTCGAACGAAGAGGAAAAAACTGCTCTGAACGAGGCTGAAACAGAAGAAAAACGGCCTCAAAGGTTCTTTTCTGATGGAAATTCCACGGCAGTCGTAACAAAAGTGCCTAAATTGCCCATCGAAGATAATTTTAAACGTGTTGGCGATAATATTATGATCCGTGGATGCAATTTACACTATCCGCGTGGGTTATTTTACAACGATGATGGCAATTTTGTTGGTGAATCGGTGCTTCGGCAGAACCTTCGGGAGTATGAAAAAGATGTTCAGAAGCTTCGGAGGATCTGGATATTGATGAAATGGGGTGATTATGCGCCTACTTTTGAGGAAGAAGTCGAAAGTGAGACGCGAAAAGCCGCATTTTCTGATGAATCTGAGGATCTTGAGGCCATTTCTGAGGGTCAAAAGGCGGAGGACAGCCTTGCATGGGACGAAGATATGAGTATTCCGGAGCCTTTTGAGAAGACTTTGGAGCAACAGCAGTATCTGGACCATATTGATCGCTATATTCCACACCCTGAAGACGCTCCGAGGATCATTTCTGAGCAGGAATTCACAGATGATAAGTACGCAGATCATGGTTATTTCGAGTATTATGCAAAAGATAACGTATTTATTGACAGCGAAGACCCTGAAAAGCCGATTGATCCGTTCGAATTGTTCGGTTTTGTGGAAGGAAAGGATCTTTTCCGTGCTAAGGAACAGTTGGATGATGAGCATATTGACGATGAAAACTGGGAAATTATTGAAAATACGGTCTATGTGAAGAATCCAAAGCATAATCTGGCAGCGGAAATTACCCGTTACAATGAGTCATATTCATCATTAAAGGATGGGAGCATTTATACACATGGCCAAACAGAGGAAGATTACGAACCTGAAGGCTTCTGATTATTATCTGGAATGGCTGAAATCAATGATTAACTACCATGATCCGCTTGCAGACATGCTGTTTGACATTGATTTTTATTGGGATCCAGCTATTCAGGATGATATGATACGTGCTGACAAGGCGATGGATCTTCGCCATTATTATGCAGAAGCCGTATCTGAAACCAAAGATGAACATGATATACACAATATCTGGAAGACCATACACGGACGTTGCAGCCTTCTTGAGGTGATTATCAGTCTGGCAAAGTACCTGGATGAGACCGTAAACGAAGGTAACGATGGTGACTGGATACCGATATTTTTCAGGATTATGATTCATAATTGCGGATGGGATCAGCTGGAATGTGAGGAACTTGAGAAGATTGATGTCATCTTTAAAGCGATGAAGCGTGAGTTTAATTCTGATGGATCGGGCTGGTTATTTCCTCTGAGGCATGCTGAGACAGACCAGCGGAAAGAACCAATCTGGAACCAACTAAACAGCTGGCTTTGTGAACATCTGGACGATGATGCGGAGTTCATGATTTTTGATGATGAAAGGGAAGCATTTTCGGATCTGGATGCTTGTGAAGAGACTGGGAAGGGTTCTGGGAAGATCCCTGAAAAGGCTGGATAATTGGTGAATTTGGCACTCAAAAGGTAGCTTTTTAACCCTCGTATAAACGTTCGCGGTATGGATTTTCTGGACAAAAACTGGACAGATGGAGATGATTTTGATGGCTGATGAAGGCCTGAAAAGTGATCTGACTGCGCCACCTATAGTCGAATTTGAGAACGTTATGACCGGTCGCGAGAAGGCAATTGTGTTCGCTCATACCGGTTATGACATGGTCGGCTTTTATGGTGCGCCTGAATATTTTAAGTATTTGCAGGAGAAATTGGGCAAGTGGGTGTTTAAATCTGAGCTGAAAGTAGAGGATTTGATACCCAAAATTCGGGCTGCAAGCATGTCAGATTATGAGGCAATTTGTGAAAAATATGGTGTAAAAAGTGGCTAAAATGGCAAAAATAGCTACTACGTTTTAAATGCGTTTTAAATGCGTTTTTGTAAAAAATGCGTTTTTTGTGCAATTTTTGGCAATTTTTTGGAGAATTTTTTGAGCGAAAAAGTGGCGAAAATTGGCCAAAAAAGTTGTCTAAAATTGACAAACTCGAAAAAAAACGCATTTTTGCGGTCAAAACGTAGCAGGCTCAAACCCTTATAAATCAAGGCTTAGAGGCCAATTCGACCGCGTTTTCACAAATTTTTACCAATTACGTCAGGAGAATTAATTCATCTGTATAAGAATAGGAAAATTTACAAAAACGCGGTTTTTTGGTAAATCCACCACAAAAATATTTAACACGAAAGGAGGGATGAATTTGACATATGGACTTTTATGAAATCAGACATCGAGAAGTACGTGGCGGACGAATTGAAGTTTATCCGGATTTTCAGGTAAACGAAGAGTATCACGATATCATGATTCGCGGCGGAGCCTTTTATGCAGTTTGGGATGAGAGCAAGAAAAAATGGAATCGTAACGAACGCGCTGTTAAAAGAATCGTGGATAAAGAGATTGATAACTTTATTCGCGATGAACGAAATGCAGTATTGTTTGATTCCAAAGTAATCATTCCAAAGTACCTGAAAGATAATTCAAGCGGCAAGTGGGCGGAGTTTAAAGCGTTTATTCGAAATCTTCCGGATGACTATGAACTGCTTGATGAAAAGGTAACCTTTAAAGATTCCGTTGTAACAAAGGATGACCATATCTCAAAATCCCTTCAGTATTCTTTACAGGATGGTGAAGCACCTGCATGGGAAGAGATCATATCCACTTTGTATGATCCGGAAGAACGGGAGAAGATTGAATGGGCGATTGGCTCCATTATTTCCGGAGATTCAAGAAAGATTCAGAAGTTTCTGGTTTTTTATGGTCCACAGGGAAGCGGTAAGAGTACGATATTGAACATCGTGATGAAACTGTTTGATGGATATTATACGACATTCAAAGCGGAGAATCTTGTCAGAGGCGGAGATAATTTCAATCTGGATTTTCTGGCAGATGATCCGTTGATTGCAATTGATGCAGATACTGAGTTGAATCGGATTGAAAGTAATGCATTAATGAATCAGCTTGTCAGCCATGAGCAGTTAAAAGTGAATGAAAAGTTCAAGAATCGATATTCCAAAAAGCCGATCTGTATGCTTATGCTTGGTACAAATAAACCTGTAAAGATTACGGATGCAAAGAGTGGTATTATTCGAAGACTGATTGATGTTGAGCCCAGCGGACGAATCATTAAACCTGAACGAAAATATGACCGGCTTGTCGAGCAAACGAATTTTGAGCTTGGAGCGATTGCAAAGCATTGTCTGGATGTATATCAGAGTTTGGGAAGAACTTATTACAGTGGCTATATTCCTGAACGAATGATGTATCGCACAGATCCATTCTTCAATTTCATGGAAGAGAAGCAGGAAGTATTTATTCGTAACGGTGGCGTAACAGCAAATGATTTATGGGCCATGTGGAAGGCATATTGCGCGGAATCAGGTGTGGATTATATTCGAAAGCGTTTTGAAATTATTGAAGAAGCGAAAAGTTATTTCAATAATTTTCAGAAAGCAACGAGTATTAACGGAAGCTCTGTTCGAAGCTGGTTCAGTGATTTAAATCTTGAAAAGTTTAATCATTCATCTTCTGAACAAACCAGAAGAGAAAACAGAAAAGCAGAAGCTGCAGAGATGAAATCCGAAGAAACACCTGTTGTTTATGAAGAAGCCAAAAAGAAAGTTTATAAATCCGGCTGGCTGAAATTCGAGGAACAGCACAGTCTGCTGGATGATATTCTTGCGGAATATCCTGCACAGTATGAAATTGATAATCCGGACCATCCGCTGAAATACACCTGGAAAAATGTAAAGACAAAACTAAAGGATCTGGATACATCGAAGACCCATTATGTGAAGGGACCCAGCCAGCTGATATTTATTGACTTTGATTTTCGGGACGCGGACGGCAAAAAGAATCTGGAAATCAACATGAAGAAAGCCGGAAGCAGTCAGTGGCCGAAGACTTATGCGGAGACAAGTAACAGTGGCGGAGGGATTCACTCATATTATTGGTATGACGGAGATGTCAACGACCTGAGCAGTATGTTTGATGAACATATTGAGATCAAGGTATTTCCGGAAGATAAGCTTCTGTCAATACGAAGAAGGGTATTTCTGTGTAATGATCTGCCAATTGCCCATATTTCCAGCGGACTGCCATTAAAGGAGAAGAAAGTGATCAACTGGGAAGGAGTGAAGGATGACCGGCATTTGCGGAACCTGATATTACAGGCAATCAAGAAAGAGTGTCGTCCTTACGGAGAGGAGCCAAAGACCATTACCTGCGTGAAGTATATTGCCGATATTCTGAAGATGGCGCAGGAAAGCAACATGACGTATGACCTGCGGGATTTAAGTGAAGCAGTGTATGCATTTGCTGCAAACAGTCATCACAACAAGGAAGAATGTGTCAGGCGATATTATGACATGGAGTTTGTATGGCCGAAAGAAGTTGAACAGCCGACAGCCAATATTCTGGATGGATCATATGAAAAAGATGCTCCGATCATCATATTGGACTGTGAAGTTGTACGGAATCTGACGCTGGTGATTTACAAGGAACTGGAACCGGATGGCGTTGCAGGTATATTGAAGCCGGATGGCCCGGTGAAGAAGTGTGTGCGTCTGTATAATCCGAAGCCGATCGATATTGAGAGGCTGATGACTATGCGGATTGTCGGACATAATGTTACGGGATATGACAACTATATTCTGTACGCACTTTGGATGGGCTATACGCCGGAGCAGGTGTTTGAGCTAAGCCAGGATATTATTGTGAAAGGCAATCGTATTCCATGGCGGGAAGCGAGAAACATGAGCTATACCGACACGCTTGATGTTTCCAGTGACAAGAAAGGTCTGAAGAAAATCGAGATCGAAATGCATCTGCCGCATAAGGAGATGGAGATCGATTGGAGCCAGCCATTGCCGGAAAGCGAATGGGAAAGACTTGCCGTATATTGTGAGAACGATGTACTGGCAACGGAAGCGTATTTCCTGAGCAAGGGATGGCAGGCGGATTTTAAGGCCCGTCAGATTCTGGCCGCGTTGACAGGTATGACTGTAAATGATTCCACAAACAATCTGACCGCACAGTTGATATTCGGCGATGTGCGTGAGCCCTGGCATGAGTTTATTTATCCTGATCTGAAAGCGAAATTTCCGGAATACAGATTTGAACACGGAAAGAGCTATTTTCTGGATGAACCAATCGGAGAAGGTGGCCGGGTATACGCGGAGGAAGGCCGATATTATCATGTGATCACATTTGACGTAGCGGGTATGCATCCGACCAGCGAAATTGTGGAAAACGGATTTGGGCGTTTTACAAAGAACTATGCCGATCTGTATGAAGCAAGAATCGCGATCAAGCATAAAGACTACGACAAAGCACGGAAGATGTTTGATGGAAGACTTGCGCCATATCTGACCAGTGACGAAGATGCGGATGCATTGAGTCATGCGCTGAAGATTGCGTTAAATTCTGTTTACGGAATGACAGCAGCGCATTTTCAGAACCGGTTCAAGGATCCACGAAACGTGGACAACTGGGTTGCCAAGCGCGGCGCGTTATTTATGGAGACCCTGCGGAGAAAGGTGCAGGCAATGGGCGGTCATGTGATACATATCAAGACCGACTCTATCAAGCTTGTGAATCCCACCCAGGAACTGCAGGATTTTGTACTGGACTTCGGAAAGCAGTACGGCTACACCTTTGAGGTAGAAAGTAAGTACGAACGGATTTGTCTGGTGAACCACGCTGTGTATATTGCACTGCGGGAGAAAGACGATCCGGGATGGCTGAAGGAATGCCGGAAAGCGAAGGAGAAAGCGGAGAAGAATCATACAGAGTATATTGAGCCGACAAGGTGGACGGCCACAGGAGCTCAGTTTGCACATCCGTATGTATTTAAGACCTTATTCAGTAAGGAGCCGCTGGATTTCTGGGATTACTGCGAAACAAAGACTGTGAAGACATCCCTGTATCTGGATCTGAATGAAGGACTAAAGGATGTCAGCCAGGAAGAAAAGGATCTGGCAAAGATCAAAACCAGATCCAGGAAACTGTCGAAACTTCTGACCGATCCTGCTATATCTGATGAAGATAAGGAGAAGATTCGGAACGAGATGGAAGACCTGCAGAAGGACATGGACGTTTTGCGGGAAGACATCGCCGAAGGCCATTCGTATCATTTCGTAGGCAAGGCGGGCGAATTCATGCCCATATTGCCGGGAAAAGGCGGAGGCCTTCTGATGCGGAAGGAAGACAGCGGAGAATATGGCTACGCAACCGGCACCAAAGGATTCAGGTGGCTGGAAAGTGAAAGTATGCATCAACTATCAGACTGGAAAGATTATATTGATCTGAAGTATTTCCGTTGTCTGGTGGATGATGCAAAGGAACAGATTGGAAAGTATGGAGATTTTGATACTTTCGTGATCGATGAGAATGATATTTCCAGGGAAAAGGAGAGTCCGATTGAGATTGAGACACCGTGGAACCATCCATGTGGTAACACGGAGTATCCATTCTGTTCGGATTGTCCGAATTTTTCAGATGATAACTACGGTTATTGCTGCAAACTAGGTTACAACATTGAACACCAGATATTAGGTGAATAAGAAGGAGAAAGAAAACAATGAATTATATTGATGCGATTAACCATGTGAATACCAAGAGCAAATTTGAACTGCTGATCAACGGAAACTTGAATGTTGAAGAAGCTGTCATGATTTACAAGAACTTTACCGGGAAGCCTACGAAGGTAAATCCTGCCGGAGGAAAGCGGACATTTTCTCTGGTGCTGAATGAGGACTATGCCGAGCGGCTGAACGACACAGGATGGAATATTAAGGTGAAGGAAGTTCGTGATCATCAGCTGGAGGATGGCGAGACCACGATGACCGTATCCTTTAATGATTATATGAGCAATTACAAAAATACCTTTGACCATGCGCTTATTTACACGGAAGTCGTTGTGAATGAGAACAGTGAATATCCGCCGAAGATCTATAAGGTCAGTGAATTCAATGGCGAGAAGAGCATGGCACTGGTGCCTTCGGATCAGTGGTACCGGCTGGACAGTGAAGAGCTGATGAATGTAGATATGGTGATCCATCCTTATGTTCATGGCCGCAGCATCGCAAATCCGGATGCGAAGAAGGGATATCTGAAGACGATGTATACGATGGCAGTTCCGGTTAATGATTTCGGCGGCAAGTATGCGGAGTACATGATCGCCGGTGAAGGTTGAGCTATATTCCTACCAGAAAGACGCGGTAGACCGGCTTGACAGCGGAAAGATATTATGCGCTGACGTCGGAATCGGGAAGAGCATTACAGCCCTCGCATATTTCCTGCAGAAGGAGTGCGGGGGCTCGCTCTGGCCCGAGCGCAACATACGAGACCCGCATTTCCGGAAGGTTCCGCTGTATATTATTACGACAGCCAAGAAGCGGGATGACCGCGACTGGCATAAGGAAGCACAGCGGTTTGCCATATTCGAAGACGGGAAAGGATGCGGTGTAAAGCTGCATGTGGATAGCTGGAACAATATTGGCAAGTACACAGAAGCCAAAAACGCGTTCTTTATTTTTGATGAGCAGCGGCTGGTTGGTTATGGCAAGTGGGTGAAAGCATTTCTGAAGATTGCCAAAGCCAACCGGTGGATATTGCTGACGGCAACGCCTGGTGATACCTGGATCGAATACTGTCCGGTATTTATTGCCAACGGATTTTACAGAAGCAAGAAAGATTTTACGGATCAGCATGCCGTATGGAAGCGATGGGGTAAATTTCCGCAGATTGAACGGTATTTTAATGAAGGTATATTGATACGCCAAAGAAACATGATTACTGTTCATATGGAAAAGAAGAAGGAAACGCATCCGCACCACGAGACGATTTATTTGCCATATGATGCTGAGAAGAGTAAGGATATTATCCGGAAGCGGTGGAATCCGTTTACGAACACACCGATTGAAGATGCCGGTGAACTGTGCCGCATATTGCGGAAGATCACCAATGAAGACCCGTCACGTTTTGAAATGGTGTGCCAGCTGCTTCAGGCAAATCCGAAAGCGATTATTTTCTACAACTTCGATTATGAACTGGAAATTCTGCGGAAGCTCCCGACAAAGATTGCCGAATGGAACGGCCACAAACATGAACCTCTGCCGACGGGAAACCGTTGGGCATATCTGGTGCAGTATAATGCCGGAGCAGAAGGATGGAACTGTATCACGACAGACACGATCATTTTCTATTCACAAAACTATAGTTACAAGCTGATGACTCAGGCGGCCGGACGCATTGACAGAATCAATACGCCTTATATTGATCTGCACTATTTTCATCTGTCCAGTCGCTCGCGGATTGACATGGCGATTAGCAGAGCACTGAGCAAGAAGAAGAATTTTAACGAGAAAGATTTTGCCGGATTCTGATTTTTGTGCTTTTTAAAAATCGCAAAAAAAACTAGGCCTATAATAGGAGAGAAGGATAAGATGTGTCGCAAGACATATACGAGTCCTTCATTTTTTATGCAGAATTGCAGAATGGCGTTACTTCGATGATAGGCTAAATCATTCAAAAAGATGCTGGTTCATACCGCACTGATACAAACACGCCATTCGTTTTTATCTGCATAAACTGGCGTTGGGCATTGGGAAGCAGCAGCCCATACCATTTGTGGTTTTCGTGTACATAACGAAAATCTCCTTTAAAAGATTAACAGAAAGGGGAACACCCGGGATGAGAAAGGAAAGTCATTTTCAGTCTTTGCTGATTAAGGAAATCCGATCAACGCTGCCAGGAAGTCTGGTTCTGAAAAATGACGGTTCCAATACGCCGCAGGGATTCCCCGATCTGTTAATTTTGTACAAAGACAAATGGGGCTCATTGGAATGCAAGCGGGAGAAAGATGCCGCGAAGCAACCCAATCAGGAGTATTATGTGGATCTCCTGAACAACATGTCATTTTCCAAATTCATCAGCCCTGAAAACAAAAGCGAGGTGCTGAATGAACTTTATTCCACATTCGGACTTGATCGGACAGCATGCATTTCTGGGAGCAAGTAAGTATCATTGGATTAATTACGATGAGGACAAACTGATCAAAGCATATTTGAGCAGCCTTGCCGTGCAGAAAGGTACTGAGCTTCATGATTTTGCATGCCAGTGCATTAAGTTAAAAATCAAACTGCCAAAGATTAAAAAGACGCTGAACATGTATGTAAACGATGCGCTGCTATATAATCTAAAACCAGAACAGCCACTATATTTTTCAAGAAACTGCTTTGGTACAGCTGATGCTATTTCCTTCGACGAGTCTTCTCGTTTTTTGCGTATACACGATTTAAAGACTGGAACCATTCCGGCACATATGGAACAGCTGATGATTTATGCAGCGCTGTTTTGTCTGGAATATGACCAACAGCCTGACAAATGCGATATGCAGTTGCGGATTTATCAGAACGACGCGATTGAGATTTGTGAGCCGAAAGGCGAAGAGATCACCAGAATTATGCAAACGATCGTGCGTTTCAACGACACGATTGAAAAAATGAAACTGGAGGAATGACCTATGGGACGCCAGACGAAACCCAACCAGAGACCTGTGGTATCTATTTCTGAGGAAGCGCTTGAGAATGCTCAGGCATTTCTGGAACAGGAGAGCGATGAGGATATTGCGCATTACGGAACGCCTCGGCATTCAGGCAGATATCCTTGGGGCTCCGGAGAAAATCCATATCAGGGGGACATGGATTTTAAGGCACATGTTGCCAGCCTGAAACAAAAGGGCTGGACACAGAAGGAGATCGCCAAATCCATGAAGATGAATACCTCTCAGCTGCGGGCAAAGATTGATATTGCCAGCGAGAACATTACACGCGGAAGGGACGCCGCCGTATTTAAGCTGAGAGATAAGGGATATTCCAAGATCGCGATCGCGAGGCAACTGCAAATTCCGGAATCCACTGTTCGGAATGTTTTGAAGAAAGTGGATGAGGTGAAAGAGAACTCTACACGCGCCATTGCGGAGGAACTGAAGAAAGCCATATCCGAACAGAAGTATATTGATGTGGGTCATGGCTGCGAAAGTCAGATGGGCATTTCCAAAGACAAGCTTCGGCACGCGGTTGCATTATTGCGTGAAGAAGGATTCAAGATTTCATATCATGAACAGCCTCAGATGGGAACTGGCAAAGCCACAACCATGAAGGTTCTGGCCCCTGCCGATGCTTCCTGGGTTGATATTGAGAAGGCCCGTAAGAATGCTGAGATTGATTTTCCTGGATTCCACTATGAGCATGGTGAATACGACAATCCGCATAAATTGGAGACACCAACTTCTGTGGATTCCAAGCGTATTCAGATTGCATATCCGAAAGACGGCGGTGCTGAAAAGGATGGTCTTATTGAACTTCGTCGTGGAGTTGAGGATATTAATCTGGGACGCAATTCATATGCTCAGGTACGTATTGCTGTTGATGGAACTCATTTTGCAAAAGGCGTTGCTGTATATGCGGATGATCTTCCCAAGGGCGTTGATATTCGGATCAACACTAGTAAACCTGATGGCACACCTATGAAAGGTGCAAAGGGCAGTGAGTCTGTACTCAAGCCCATGAAAAATGATCCGATCACAAATAACCCATTTGGTGCCAGCATAAATCAGGATGACGCAGGCGAGACTAAGCATCCTCTGCGTTATTTCCAGGCTCACTATATTGGCAAGGATGGCAAGGAACATTTATCCGCACTCAATATTGTGAATGAGCAGGGAACCTGGGATGAATGGAATCGTAATTTGTCCAGCCAATTTTTGGCGAAGCAGACAATTCCTCTGGCCAAGCGTCAGTTATCTTTGGATGCACGGATGCGGAAGGATGAATTTGATGAGATCAAAGCCATCGATAATCCTGTCGTCAAGAAGAATTTGTTGGAAAGCTTTGCGGATAATTGTGACTCGGCTGCTGTTCATTTAAAGGCAGCTGCTTTGCCAAGACAGGCGACGCAGCTTATTATTCCATTTCCTCATTTGGATGAGCATGAAATTTACGCACCTAATTTCCGTGACGGCGAACGCGTATGCCTTGTGCGATTTCCTCATACAGGTCGCTTTGAAATTCCTGAGCTTGTTGTTAACAACCGTTTTGAGGAAGGTCGTCGTATAATTGGCGGAGCTGATCCAACGGTGAAACGGGATGCTGTTGGTATAAATCCGAAGGTGGCACAGCAGTTATCCGGCGCGGATTTCGATGGCGATACTGTATTGGTTATTCCCAACAATAGCGGAAGCGTAAAGACACAGAGTCCTCTTCCGCAGCTTGAGGGATTTTCTGAGACCATGCATGAGCGCTATAAACGGCCTGCAGATTCACCATATCAGCAGATGACTCCTCATGAGAAGGGCATGCAGATGGGTTTGGTATCAAATCTTATTACTGACATGACCCTTCAGAAGGCACCCGATTCGGAAATTGCCAGAGCCGTTAAGCATTCCATGGTTATTATTGATGCGGAGAAGCACGACCTTGATTGGCGACAGTCTGCTGAAGATAATAATATTCGTCAGCTATATCTGAAGTATCAAAAGCGAGCGCAAGGTGGTGCATCAACACTTATTTCTCAGGCATCAAGCGAGAAAGATATTCCACACCGGAAGGCCGGTAAGAAATTGATCGATCCCGAGACTGGAAAGCCTCGGGTTTTTTATTCTGATCCTGTAACCGGCGCTAAATTGTGGACGTACACCGGTAAGGAGACGGCCCGGCGTATATTAAGAGAGGTTAAGGATCCTGAGACAGGCAAACCTATAATTGATCCAAAGACCAAACAGAAAATCAAAGAGCCCGTGCTGGATGAGAATGGCAACGTTATTTGGAAGCGCGTTCCAAAAATGATGAAGAGTCAGAAAATGTATGAAGAACCTGACGCGATGGTCTTATCTTCCGGTACGGCTATGGAAAAGGTGTATGGAGAATATGCAAATGAGATGAAAGCATTAGGTAATGCGGCACGTCTCGAAGCTTCGCATATTCGTCCTTACAAACAGAACATTTCTGCAAAGCAGCTATATCTGAAGGAAATTCATGAGCTTGACATGGCCCTCAAGGAGGCAAAAAGAAATGCTCCTTTGGAGCGTAAAGCCCAGATGCTTGCAAACAAATTCTTTAATATGAAGAAAGAGGATAATCCTGAGCTGGCATATGATAATGATAAAATAAAGAAAGTCAAAGGCCAGTGTCTGGAGGAAGCACGATATCGTGTAGGTGCCAAGAAGAACCTGATCGATATTACTGACCGTCAGTGGGAAGCTATTCAGGCTGGTGCTGTATCTTCCAACAAGCTGACAGAGATATTAAAGAACTGCGATATTGATAAAGTCAAGAAGCGCGCAATGCCGAAAACTCCAAAAGGTATTTCTCCTGCCAAATTGTCAACAGCCAAACTGCGGCTTGAGCGTGGTTATACTCCTGATGAAGTTGCTGCAAGTCTTGGTGTCTCTATTTCTACATTGTACAGAGCTCTTGACAAAGATAATGAGTAAAAGGTGGTGATGATGCATAATGGCTAAGATTAAAGACGTAGATATTCTGCTGACAACAAAAGACAATCCTTTCAATCCATTTACTGACTACGATGATTGGAAACACTTCGATGAGAACACTATGCATTATAACACCGAAGCGTATGTTGCAAGAGAAGTTGGAATGCTCGATCCTGACATTAGCGATGAAGAACTAGCTTATGAAAGAGTCGCTGCATTCAACGACATCATCAGAATTAACAATGAACTCGGGGTGGACATTTATACATTGATATCCCGGGAGGGTGAACGCTTGGATGATACCCCCTCTGTCTATCTTGGACAGGAATAGTATATCAGGACACCCGGGGGAGGGGTCCCCAACTACCCACCCCCTCTGACATCGCCGCCCTCTCAAAAAAATCTCCGGGGGGATGTTTCATGGGTTGGGTTTCGCTATATACTTTCGGTGAGTAATTGTTGAATTGAAAAAGGAGTAAGAAATTTATGAAGGTATCTGCACCGTGGTATACTTTTGTACATGAGCTCGAAGAACTTTTTAAGCGTGATGCTGGAATTAAAGTGCAGTATGATGAGCAGGCGAACGTTGTTAAGATCTTCGTGGACAATAATCCCAAGAAGTGTGACGCTCTTACGAAGCTCATGCCTACCGAGAAGACATTTGGCAATATCACTATGAAGATCGAAGTCGTTCCTTCCAACAATGTGACGAACGAAGAAGACATTTGCCAGATGTTCGATGACGCGTTCTGCGGAAACTCTGCATATGAATGCGCAATGCCTATCAAGAGTCTGGTCGGCAGTTTCAACTATGCAGTATTCGATAACCGAGTCGTTCAGTTTTTCAATGACAACATGGCTGACATTAATGGCAACAAGTCTATGCTGTATGAAGACATCGCTCGCGATGTGTTTGGTGATAAGTTCGCAATGTTCTTCTGCACAACTGCAAAAGATAAAGCACTTGCAAAACCTCTCGGTGAATGGCCGTAATGGATTAAACTGATCAGGGCGTTGAAGTAGTTCTTAACAGGATGCTTCAACGCCCTTTCTCTTTAGAGACATTTCTAATAAGGATTCTGGGACGGGTATGGATATGGCGTCCTCCTAATGAATCTTGCAGAATCGTGGTTGGGGCTGTGAGATTCTCCTTGCTGGTTTCCTAGTTTCTTCATGTTGATTTTCCTCCTAGAATCAATAAAAGTCCCAGAATCCTTACTAAAAGTGCCTCTAAACTACAGAACACTTCTACCAAACCAAATCAAAATAGTACAGAAGGAGATGGAACCTTATGAAAAGTAAGGGCAAAGTTTTAAGAGAGCCTGCCCCGAAGCAGGTTCCAGCGATTACTGGAGAGGGTCGTGAGGACCAACTCATTTCTTATGCCATTGATCTTGCAGAAGAACAGCTTCGCAACGGAACCGCATCGAGTCAGGTCATTACGCATTACTTAAAGTTGGGATCAATGCGTGAAAAGTACGAACGACAGAAACTCGAAAAGGAAATTCAGTTGCTGAATGCAAAGACTGAAGCAATCAAGGCTGAGAAAGATCGTGAGATTCTGTATGCGCAGGCTATCGAAGCCATGCGTCGTTATTCTCCTCACAGTGTTGAAGAATATTAATAGAGGTGCAGTAGTATGAGCGAATATTATGCTATAACAGCTCCAAATGATTACCTTGCACATTATGGTGTTAAAGGAATGAAGTGGGGAGTAAGACGCTACACGGATGAATATGCAAGACCGAATGCCGCATTCATACAAAAGTATTCAGGTCAGGTAAAACCACGAACTATTCAAAGGCACTTTAATCAGTTTGATAAATCTTATGGCAAAATCAAAGCCAAAGAAAAAGCTAAACAAATTGAATTAAATGATTTACTTGCAATTGATGCATGGAATGAAAGAAAAATAAAGAAACCTAAAAATACAAAGCAATTAGATCGTGCATTAAAGCGTAAGAAGAATATTGATAAAGCCATAGCGGATACGATTAAAAAAGGACGCAGATATGCTACACAAACGTATAACATTGAAAGAATACAGGATGCTCTTGCTGCAAAAGCAACAAATAGCGGATACACTGTAAAATCAAGATCAGTATTTACTCCAAAACCTGCAATGGTTCGAGGACGTGGAATTGGTGTTATTCCAATAGGCGGTACAAGAATCAAAGTGCGCAAGCATGGTGATGGTAATGCAAATTTCACAATGTATAAATCTGGAGTTCCTGTAAATGTAAATCTTACAACTGGAGAGATTAGTAAAAAGAAACGTAGAGGCTAACCCTTATGAAAAGATCTTACACAGAGCTGATTCAGATTCCTACATTTAAAGAGCGCTACCAATATTTACGTCTTGCTGGCCAGGTCGGTCAATCAACATTTGGATTTGATCGATATCTCAATCAGAAGTTTTATCATTCTCCGGAATGGAAACGAATCCGAAGAGATGTAATTATTCGTGATGAAGGTCGCGATCTTGCAATGCCGGGATATGAATTACAGCATGATATATTTATCCATCATATGAACCCGATGGTTCCAGAAGATTTAATCGATGTACCTGACTACATTCTTAATCCAGAATTTCTTGTCTGTGTAAGCAAGCAAACACACAATGCTATTCATTATGGTGATGAAAGTCTTTTGCCGCAATTACCAATTGAACGAACACCGAATGACATGTGCCCATGGAAGTAAACAACTGATATTTACATGACATATACAAGCATGCGAAATGTTAGAAGCGAACTTTGATGGCTCCATGTGATTTCAGGTGTTCGGTTAGTCGAAAACAAGGCCTGACGTCTTTGCCATAAAATAATAGAAAGGAGGGTTTGGATCATGCCTCTTGTAGAAAATCAGAGCATTCTGATGAGTATTAAAAATCTGCTAAATGTTTATGAGTCCGATCCAGCATTCGATACACAGATCGGGATGTTTATCAATGAAATATTTATGACATTACATCAGCTTGGTATTGGTCCTGATGAAGGTTTCTCCATCAATGAAGCCAGTACGACATGGTCAGAATTCTCCAAAGACAAAACACTGATCGAAGCTGTAAAGACTTATGTCTATTATAAGGCGCGACTTGTATTTGATCCGCCAGCATCATCAGTAGTTTCAGACGCAATCAATTCCAGAATCGCAGAACTTGAATGGCGATTGGTTGCACAAAATGAACGTAATTGGAATCAAAATGAAAGTGAAGGAGGTGAGACCCTTGAAATACTATGCCGTTACCAATGACCCTCGTGAGTTGTATCACTACGGCGTCAAAGGTATGAAATGGGGTCAGCACCTCTTTGGCGACGACCTGAGACCTAAAAGCCAGGCATTTAAACGGGCTGCTGCTAAACTTCGGAATAACATGCGAAGTGGTCTTGAAAACCTGTCGAAGTCCAGAGCAACTCATCAGAGACAAAAGCAACTTAAAGCTGCCAGAAAAGCGCGTGATCGTATTAATTATATCGAAGGTATGAATCGATATGATAACGAGCGAGCATATGCCAAGCAGCTGAATCGAGATCTTAAGCAGCAACAGAAGCAGCAGAAGTGGATGCAGAAGCAGGCTGGACTTGAAAGTAAGACTGCTGCAAACAGTGCTTATGTTTCTTATAAGAATGCTAAGCGTGCCGCCAAGATTGAAAAGCGCATGGACAAGATCATGAAGCAGGCACGTCAGGGCAAATTGAAATATGGCAAGCTGAGTAGTGAACAAATTGAGCGCGTTCAAGACAGGTTGAATCTTGAGAATCAGACCAGAAAGCTTGGTTCTCAGGAAAAGACTTGGCGTCAGCAGAAGAAGGAAGCACGTCGTGCTGGTCAGCTTCAGGGTATTACACGTGGTACTGCTGCAGTTATGGAGGAAGTTGCTCGTGCAGGTGCTCAGGTTGGTATCAAGCATATTCTGGATCGGCGTAAGTTGAATCAGGCTGCTAAGCAGGAAGGCATTCTGGATAAGATCAAGAATCGTGAACGAAATAAGAAAACTAAGAGTGAGATTGATGAAGATATCAAGCAACAAGCTTACGAAGTTATGGCCAAGAATGGCGAAAGTTGGTTTACCAGAAGAGCGCCAATGACGATTCATGATTATCAAGCAAATGTTAAAGCAATCGAAGATCAAAAGCGTTTAACTGATGCACAGAATGCTGTTAAGACAGAATATGAGAAGAAGTTATTTGAATTAACAAATTATAAAACAATTAAAGATCAAAAGCGTTTAGCCGATGCACAGAATGCTGTTCAAGAAGAATATGATAAAAAGTTCTTTGAATTAACAAACGACTTAAATGTGAATGACGAAGATATACAAAATCATTATAATTTAAGTAAGCGTGAAAAACATAAATATAATAATGATGCTGAATATCGTCAGGAAGTTAGGAATAGGTTTTTCGTTGATGTTACGAATGATTTGGCAAAACGTTATGATCAACGTGAACAAGCTAAGGAAAAGCAGGAGCAGTATGAAATTGAGCAGAAGAAATTTGATGCTGCCAAAGAAGTGTTTAAGAAAGATCATAGAGCATGGGAGAAAGAAGTTCTTGACGCTCAACAAGAATATCAGCAAGCCCTTCCTGAATATAATAAATTACGTGCAGATAGAGATGCTGCTGAAAGAGAATGGAATGATAAAGCTGCGCGTAATGTTTCGATGGGGCTGGCAATTCCTGAAAAACCTGATATTATCAAACATCCTTTGCCTAAATTAGAGTATCCTAAAGTTCGTCCAGAACCAAAATTCAATATGCAGCCGCCTAAACAAGTTAAAGTAGCATCTTATGATCCAATTGTTGAAAAATGGGGTAAACCAAGAAATAGTAACAACAACGGTGGCGGCAGTAAAAAGAAGAAGAATTGATCTACCTCAGCAATACAGCCACGCCGAAGTATTTCGCACAGTTTCGTGATCTAGTTCTTCGAGGAGAGATTCCAGTCTGTAAAGAAATCTCCATGGAAATGTATCGGATTCAAGATCTGATTGATAATCCTGGAGTATATTATGATCCGCAGCCTGTCGAGGCATTTATAAATTTCTGTGAAGGAGAAATGTGCCTGACAGACGGAAGTGATCTAACGCTTCTGGATTCTTTCAAGCTCTGGGCTGAACAGGTTTTTGGATGGTATTATTTTGTTGAAAAGAGCGTTCCTGTATTAAGTCCCGATGGTCATTCAGTTCACTACGAGACCAGGACAGTTAAGAAGCGTCTTACAACAAAACAGTTTCTGATTGTTGGTCGTGGTGCTGCTAAGAGTATTTATGCCAGTTGCATTCAGAGCTATTTTCTGAATGTTTCAACAGAAACAACTGACCAGATTGTTACTGCGCCAACAATCCGACAATCCGATGAAACACTTGGACCGATTCGTACAGCAATTGTTCGTGCAAGAGGTCCGCTGTTTAAATTCCTGACAGAAGGAAGTCTTCAGAATACGACAGGCTCAAAAGCCAATCGTGTGAAACTGGCTTCAACGAAACTCGGAATACAAAATTTTATAAATGGTTCAATTATTGAGCCTCGCCCTATGACGATTGACAAACTTCAAGGTCTTCGTCCAAAGGTAGCCACCGTTGACGAATGGCTGTCGGGGGATATCCGCGAAGACGTCATCGGAGCTATTGAGCAGGGTGCTTCCAAACTTGATGATTATTTTATCCTAGCAACAAGTTCTGAAGGAACAGTTCGAAATGCTAGTGGTGATGACATCAAAATGGAATTGATGAGCATCCTGAAGGGAGAATACGATAACCCGCATGTCAGTATCTGGTACTACAAACTTGATGATGTCAAGGAAGTTGCAGATCCAAGCATGTGGGTAAAAGCGAATCCAAATCTTGGTAAAACAGTAAGCTATGAAGCATACCAGCTTGATGTGGAGCGTGCTGAAAAGGCACCATCAGCTCGTAATGATATTCTGGCTAAAAGATTTGGAATCCCGCTTGAAGGTTACACTTATTTCTTTACATTCAATGAGACATTGCCACATCATCATAGAGACTTTTGGAACATGGGTTGTTCGATGGGTATTGACTTGTCACGAGGCGATGACTTCTGCGCCTTTACGTTCTTATTTCCTCTTGGAGATGGAACATTCGGGATCAAGACGCGTTGCTATATTTCCTCTGCGACATTTGCAAATCTTCCTCAGTCTATGCGAAATAAGTATGATGAATTCATTGATGAGAATAGTCTCGCCGTATTGGATGGAGCAATTCTTGACATGATGGAAGTCTATGATGATTTGGACAATTTTATCATGCAATCAAAATATGATGTGCGTTGTATTGGTTATGACCCGTATAATGCAAAAGATTTTGTTGCACGATGGGCATCCGAGAATGGTGACTTCGGCATAGTAATGGTTCGGCAGGGAGCTAAGACAGAAAGTGTACCTCTTGGAGAACTTAAGAAACTTGCTGAAGAACGTGCGCTTATATTTGATCAGCAAATGATGACATTCACAATGGGTAATTCCATTGCAATTACTGACAACAATGGTAACCGTAAGCTTTATAAGAAACGGAATGATCAAAAGATCGACAGTGTTGCTGCAATGATTGATGCGCTGGTTGCTTATAAGATGAATCGTGATGCTTTTGACTAAACTCATCAGGAGTGAATTACAATGAGCGAATATTATGGAGTAACTCGCTCCGATGAATCCCTTAAACACTATGGCATTAAGGGAATGAAATGGGGAGTGAGAAAAGCGCTATATACTGGTAACCAGAAAGCGCTTGACAGACATTTCAAAAAAGCGGCCAAAAAGCTTTATAAATTGCAGGATATTGGTATGCGACCAGGCAAGTATGCTGCAAAAGCTGCAGCCTATGGTGCAGCAGCTGCAGGTACTGGAACGCTTGCTGTTGGTGGAACAGGTACTGTTGCAGGTGCAATAAAGAAATTAAGTCCCCTTGTAAGAAAAGCTTCATTAAGACCTAATGGAACTGTAAGGAATCTTGATTTATATTTCTTATCTCGCGATATGAAAGAAAAGATCCCAAACAGATTGATTGACTTTGGCAATAAGGAGCATAATTTCAACATATTAACAAGACGTGCAGATTCAAATGCACCTAATCCAACACATCCAACAGCGGTTAACCAATATCGTAAATTAACAATAACAAATAATGATTTATTTAGAGCTGGCGCAGGATTAGCAACAGCAGGCTTAGCTGCTAAATCCGCACAAAATGCATATCGTGCTACGCATGCAAAGAAATATCGTGCAAAAGCAGAAGCATTTAAAAATGCTATGGATGAAAGCTTTGCCGGAACACAATATGCTGGCAAGTATGTTTATCAAAAACCGAAAAGAAGAAAACGGAGGTAAATCAAAATGGATAATGTTTATTATGGAGCGCCTACTACTCCTACTACTGATTATCTTGCTCACTATGGCGTTAAAGGTATGAAGTGGGGAGTACGTAAAGCACGCGAAAGTGGATCTGATAGGCGCATGGATCGTGAATTTAGAAGGGCTCAGAAGAAATTGGCCAAACTTGAAAAACGTGCTGCCAGTGGTAAGAAATATGCCAAGCGTGCGGCTGCTCTTGGTCTTGGTGCTGCTGGAGCTGGAGCGATTGCTGCTACTGGCACAAAAGGTGTATCCACAGCTGTGCGTTATGGAATGCGTGGAGCAAGTGAAGCAACCAGAGGTCTTGGTGCAGCTGCCTCTGGAGCTGGTAAGCTTATGTCCAAATTTGGTGTAAGAGGCGGTGGTCGTTTACAGAAAATTGGTAGCACCATGAAGACCGCCGGTAGCAAAGTTAATCTTGTAGGTGGAAAAGCTGGCAACGCTATTGAAAAATGGGGTAAAGGAAATAACGTAGCTAAAAATGCTGTGAACAAATTTGCAAACGCAGCTAAGATTCCTGAAGCGCATTGGGCAAATCCGTATCTGAATAGAGTTGGAAAAATTAGTAACAGCGGCGTTGTGAGACTTGGTGCCGCCGGTCTTGGCGCTGGTCTTGCTGCTGGTGCTGGTTACAATGCTTACCGTGCTGCTACCACAAAGCGTGCTGCTAAGAAAGCCGCTCAGTTCCGTAGCGAAATGAATAAAGCTTTCGCCGGAACCAAGTATGCCAATCAGGTGGCATCTTCCGGATATCGTCCGAAGCAGAAGAAGCGTCGTAGTCGGCGGTAATTACTTTACCACGAATTATATTATAAACAAAGGCATACCACAACTCTTTAAATCAAAATGAAAATATGAGGTGATGCTATGGCCTCATTTGGACAAAGGCTCCAGCATGCCTGGGCAGCCTTTCGTAATAATCGAGACCCCACGGATGATATTTCCGCAGTATACAGCAGACTGCCAGATCCCGTGACCGTCGGGTACACAAGCAGCACTCGGCCCGACAGGGTTCGATTGACGCGAGGTAAAGATCGGTCAATTATTACCGCGATTTACAATCGGATTGCTGTTGATACAGCCGCGGTAAAAATTAAACATGTCCGGGTGAATGAGAATGGCCGATATCAGGGAACCATTCTATCCGGGCTTAATAACTGCCTGTCCATAGAGGCTAATATGGATCAATCCGGAAGACAGTTTATTCAGGATGTTGTTATGAGCATGTTGGATGAAGGCTGCATTGCGATTGTTCCAACAGCTGCGGATATTAATCCGAATCTGAATACATCATTTGATATTCTTTCTCTAAGGACAGGCAAAATTACTCAATGGCGACCAGATGAGGTTAAGGTGCAAGTATACAACGAGTACCGAGGCCTCAAAGAAGAAATCTGGTATTCCAAGCGGGCTGTTGCCATTGTAGAGAATCCTTTCTATGCAGTTATGAATGAACCGAGCTCCACCCTTCAGCGTCTGCTGCGAAAGCTAGCGTTGAAGGATATGGTGGATGAAACGATTAGCTCTAATAAGCTTAATATGATCGTTCAACTTCCTTATACCATTAAGACAGAAATGCGAATGAAGGAAGCTGAAAAGAGAAGTAAGAAGCTTGAAGAGCAGCTTGTTACATCCAAATATGGAATCGGTTATATTGACGCAACAGAAAAGATTACACAGTTGAACCGACCGCTGGATAATAACCTTCTTGAACAAATTCGGGATTTAACCGATCAGGTATATGGTCAGCTTGGTTTGACAAATGAAATTATGAATGGGACTGCCGATGAAAAGGTTATGCTGAATTACTATAACCGGACCATCGAACCGATTCTTGCCGCGATTTGTGATGCGATGATAAGAATCTTCCTCACAAAGACAGCCAGAACACAGGGTCAGTCCATTATGTATTTCCAGGATCATTTCAAGCTTGTTCCGGTTAACAATATTGCGGATATTGCCGATAAGTTTACCCGTAATGAGATTCTTACGGCCAATGAGATTCGCAGCATTATTGGTATTATGCCGAGCGATGATCCGAAGGCTGATGAATTGCGTAACAGCAATATGCCTCAGTCTGAAGACGGACCTCCTCCTGAAGAAGAGGAACCTGTTGATCCTGAAGAACTGGAAGCAGCCAGAAAGATATTACTTGATGCTGGCTTGAATGAGAAGGATCTGAGTGAATTATCAGATTCTGAAATCGTTGAGCTGGCTGAAAAGTATCAAAACGGAGACCTCGAAGAAGAGGAAGAAGAGGCTCCCTCCGGTAATCCTCAGCCGGAAACCGGATGATCAATTCTAAATCAAAATGGAAATTAATTCGGAGGAAAGTGTCATGAAAGACAGACCTTATGACATTTCCGGCTGGGCAACGATGTGTAATATCAAATGCACGGACGGCCGGACTATCCGCCCGAATGCCTTCATCGATAATGACGGTGAAGAAGTCCCCATGGTTTTTCAGCATTGCCACAGTGATCCTGAGAATGTTCTGGGTCATGCACTGCTAGAGAATCGTGATAAGGGTGTCTACTGTTATTGTTGGTTCAATAAGAACCCGAAGGCTCAGGCGGCTAAAAATGCAGTAGCGAACGGCGATATTAAGCAGTTCTCTATTTATGCCAATCAGCTTGTGCAGAAAGGTCAGGATGTTATTCACGGCTCCATTAAGGAAGTCAGTCTTGTTTTGACTGGTGCTAATAAGGGCGCTGTGATTGAGAACCTGAACTTTGCGCACAGTGATGGCTCTACTTTTATGGATGACGAAGAGGCGCTTATCTATACTAAAAAACAGAAGATTTTGTGCCATTCAGAAGAAAACGACATGGAGGAAGACGACATGAGTAAAAACGCTACTCTTGACGTTCAGGACATTCTGGACGGGATGAACGAAGAGCAGCTGGCTGTTGTGAACGCTCTTTATGAGCAGGGCCAGATCGATGCTCTGAATGCTGTTGGTTATGATCCCGACGCCGACGAAGAGGATGAGGACGACGAAGAAGACTTCGATGAAGAAGATGAAGAAGACGACTTCGACGACGAGGAAGACGACGAAGAGGATGATGCCGACGAAGAAGACGATGAAGATGAGTTCGACGATGAGTACGAGGAAGACGACGAAGACGACGAACTCGACGATGAAGACTATGAAGATGACGAGGAAGAGGACGAAGCCGTCGCTCATTCCGGATTTGGAGGGTATGAACTTATGAAAAACAATCCTTTTGAGAACACCGCTATGGATGATGTTACCGTTGGTGGCGAACTGAGCCATGCCGAGATTGAAACCATTTTCGAAGATGCGAAGCGCGGCGGAAGCCTTCGTGAGGCTGTTCTGGCTCATGCTGATGATTACGGCATTCAGCAGATCGATTGGCTGTTCCCGGATGCTAAGAATGTTGATACGGTCCCTTCTTTCATTCAGCGTGACCAGGGCTGGGTAAGCAAGGTCATGCAGGGAACCAAACATACTCCTTTTAGCCGCATCAAGACGCTGTTCGCGGATATCACTGAAGATGAAGCCCGTGCGAAGGGTTACATCAAGGGCAACAAGAAAGTCAATGAAGTGTTCACGCTGCTGAAGCGGACCACTGATCCCCAGACCATTTATAAGAAGCAGAAGCTTGACCGTGACGATGTGATCGATATTACTGACTTCGATGTCGTGTCCTGGCTGAAGGCTGAAATGCGGATGATGCTGGATGAGGAAATTGCCCGTGCTATCCTGATCGGTGATGGTCGGCAGACTTCTTCTGATGATCATATCAGTGAGAGCCACATCCGCAGCATTTTCCGGGATGATGATCTGTACACTGTTCGTAAGGAACTGGTTGCTGTGCAGGGTGAGCCCAAGGCGAAGACTTTCATTAAGACTGTGCGTAAGGCCTGGAAGGACTATAAGGGTTCCGGCAATGCTGTTGCTTTCGTGACCGAAGACTGGCTGAGCGAACTGCTGCTGCTGGAAGATGGCATTGGTCATTTCCTGTATCCCACCAAGGAGACCGCCGCGAATGTTCTGGGTGTGCGTGAGATCATCACTGTGCCTGTGATGGCGGATGCCTCTACTGTTCGGACTGATACTACCAGCGGCAAGACCTTCAAGCCCGCTGCGATTATCGTGAACCTGAATGATTATAATGTTGGTGCTGATAAGGGCGGCAGCGTGAATATGTTCGAGGACTTCGATATCGATTACAACCAGCAGAAGTACCTGATTGAAACCAGGTGCTCTGGCGCTCTGATCAAGCCCATGAGCGCGATCGTTATTGAGGAAGAAGTAAACCCTTAACGCCCCCTTCAGGTGACGACGATCAGCCCGTAGACCCGACTCCAACTCCGGGGCCGGGTCCGGACCCTGATCAGCCAGAAGGGGTGTCTACTATTGATGAAATCAGAAATGCACTTTCTGGAGACGCGAAAGAAATCAGACTTGATAATGATTTGACTCCGGATAAAGCTTTGGTTGTCAATAGAGACGTAACCATTGATCTGAATAATCATAAGATCGAAGGCGTTGTTAATTCCGTTTTCAGTGTATCTGGAGCCACTCTTACCCTGACGGGAGATGGGCGTGTTACAAATACGAAAGTTGTTGGCGTTGCACGTAATGGTGGCACAATCAAAATAGAAGGCGGCATTTATACAAGTACAACTAGTGAAGGATTCCAGGCTTCACGTGGTGGTACCGTGATATTTGACAATGGTGAAATTCACAGCAGGGAAGGTGCTTTGACTGCAGCTACCGGTGGTGGCACCATTGAAATGAATGGCGGTACAATCATTACTGAGGATAATTTCGGTATTGCAACTAACGGAACTTCCGGACGTGGCGGAAATACCATTACCATGAACGGCGGTATTATTCGTGCGAATATCGTAACCACTGGCTATGAAGCGATTGGTGTCTATATTGCAAACAGCGACACGTTTGTAATGAACGGTGGCGAAATATATGCCAATGGTGGAACCGGTCTTTGTATGCGTGGCGGTAATGTTACGATTAATAATGGTTCTATCACAGCAACTGCCGGAACAGATGGCATGATTGCTGATGATCGTCGTGTTATGACTGGTACTAGTGCTGTGATTTATGACGAAGCAGCTAATTATCCGGGTAATGCTGGAATGAGCCTGACTATAAACGGCGGTGTGATTACCGGTGTCGATCATTCTATTCAGATCCTCAGCAATGAGGAAACTCCGAATGTTACAGTAACAGGCGGAACTTTGGTGCCTTCTTATCCGTAGGCGCCTTAAATTTATACTGAAAGGCGGTGAAAAGAATGGCCAGATTTCATGGAACCGTAGGGTTTCTGAGAACAGAAGAAACAGATCCAGATAATCATCCTGGTGTTTGTACGGAAGTTCTCAGGGAAAGACCATATTATGGCGATGTGCTTTCAAATAGCCGTCGTTGGGATCAAAATGGAAATTTCAATGATAATCTGACAATCAATAACCGCATCAGTATTGTTGCCGATACTTTTGCAAGAAGCAATCTTGGCGCAATGAAATTTGTCAGATGGCTCGGGGATACCTGGAAAGTAACAAATGCTGAAATTCAGTATCCCCGAATTATTTTGACTATTGGAGGTCAGTATCATGAGCCTGAGAAGAACTGAACTGCAGCGAAAGCTTGAGGCTCTTCTCGGATCACGGAATGTATATTTTCAGCCACCGACAGGAACAAAGCTGAATTATCCGGCAATTGTGTATAAGCTGGCAACTGCCAATGATGTGCATGCCGATAATAAGATATACAGACGTCTTTATCGATACAGCCTCACCTATATTACCAAAAATCCCGATGATCCAATGACGGATAAAATTGATGATATGCAATATTGCAGTTTTGATACGGCATTTTCATCGGACAACTTGAACCACTATGTCTATACGATATGGTATTAAATGGAGGGTAAAAACATATGAGTAAATTGGTTTGGGATCAGACCGGTACCCGAGAGTTTCAGGGTGGTGTAAGCGAAGTTGCTCTGTTCCCCATGGGGAGCAATGGTGAATATGAGAAGGGTGTTGCCTGGAGTGGTGTTACCGGTATTTCCGAGAACCCCAGCGGTGCAGACATCACAGATCTGTATGCTGATGATATTAAGTATGCTTCTCTGCAGTCTGCTGAGCGGTTTGCTTTTGGTATTGAAGCTTATGACTATCCGGATGAATGGTCTGAGTGTGATGGCAGCAAGGAAGTAACTCCTGGTGTGTATATTGGGCAGCAGACCCGTAAAGCTTTTGGCCTTGTGTACAAGACCAAGATTGGTGATGACACGCATCCGGGTATGGATAAGGGTTATCTGATCCATATCATTTATAACTGCACGGCGACTCCTTCTGGACGTGGTTATACCACGATTAATGAGAATCCTGATGCAATCACGATGAGCTGGGATGCGAACTCTACTCCTGTGAATGTGGAAGGATATAAGGCGACTTCTTCTATCGTTATCGACAGCACCAAGTGTGATAAAACAAAGCTGACTACTCTGGAAACGAAGATTTATGGTGGCGAGAGTAGTGAACCTGCCATGCCGCTTCCCGCGGAAGTTATTTCCACCATGAAGAGCACTACGACCGGTGGTGGCAGTGCCAACCCGAATAACCCGAATCCCTAATTAACTGTTATTTTTCAGGGGCCCTGTCGATTATGATGGGGCTCCTGATTATTGTGTTTTTAAAAGAAAAGGAGCAAGGAAAATGTTAAAGAAACTTATCAATTATGTTGACTATGATGGACGCGAACGTTCCGAAAATTTCTATTTCAATCTGAGTAAAGCAGAGCTGCTTGATATGGAGCTGGGTACGATTGGCGGTATGCAGAATCTGATTCAGTTGATTATTGAAAAGCAGGATATTCCGAAGATCATGGAAGCTTTGAAATCTCTTGTATTGAAGGCTTATGGCGAAAAATCTGCGGATGGTCGTCGCTTTATTAAGACGAAAGAATTGTCCGAAGCTTTCTCTCAGACTGAAGCATATTCTCAGCTTTATATGGAATTGCTGACAAATGCAGAATCTGCTGCGGCGTTTATTAATGGTATTGTGCCTGCTGATGTTGCAGCAGCTGCGGCCGCCCGTGAAAATGCTGAGAAAGAAAACACTGAAACTGAAAAGAAGACGGAAGAGCCTGCTGATGATGGGCAGGCGCATCTGCTGAATACATAATGAATGGAGGTGAGAGAATGCTGACCATTACGATCCCGGAAAAAGAATTGTATGATGAAAAAGCCCAGACTTTTAAAACCATTAAAGCCCAGGAGCTTCATCTTGAGCATTCTCTCATCTCATTGTCCAAATGGGAATCAAAATGGAAGAAACCTTATCTGGATGATAAAGAGCATACCAGAGAAGAACTGTTTGATTATATTTGCTGTATGTCAATTGATAAGAATGTGGACATTGATGCAATCAGAACTCTCGATTATCAGACGCTGAAAAATATTCTGGAGTATATCAGTGATCCGCATACAGCATCTACAATTACAGACAGAAGTAAGAATCAAAGACCCAGTCGTGAAAGAATCACCTCAGAATTACTATATTATTACATGATTTATTTTGGTATTCCCATGTCCTGCGAAAAATGGCATTTAAACAGGTTATTGATGCTTATTAAGATTTGCGGGATTAAAGGCGGGACTACAAGCCAGTCAATGGATCTGGCATCTATATTTGCTCAGAACAAATCAATCCGGGCAAAGAACAGGGCGGCGAGACATTAATGGCTAAACCAATGATACAGTTTATTCATAAGGGTGATTTTAAGAAGATTGAAGCATTTCTGGCACATGGCCTACGTTTTAAGCCGTTTATCAGAATGATTATGCAGCGATATGGGCAAAAAGGTGTGGATGCTCTAAGAGCCGCAACACCTAAAGATACCGGTAAAACATCAGAGTCCTGGTCATATACCATTGAAGAAGATCCGAATGGCGATCTGAAAATTGTTTGGCGAAATTCGAATCTTGGTGATGACTGGGCTCCAATAGCAATATTGCTTCAGTACGGTCATGCAACCGGTAATGGAGGATATGTTGAAGGAACGGATTATATTAATCCGGCCATTGACAGTATTTTTCACAGAATGGCCAAAGAAGCATGGGAGGAGGTAAATCGTGCCAGACGTAGTTGATACTCGAGTTGTTGAAGCGAAATTTAATTCGGAACAATTCGAAAAAGGCGTTGACAGAACAGTTAAAAAGCTGGATGAACTTAAAAAGTCTTTAAATCTGGCAGACGCCGATAAGTCTATTGCAGAGCTTTCCAATAAGACGAAAGAAGCAACTGAAAAGGCATCTGAGTCTCTTGAGAAGCTCCAGAAAGGATTTACTTCCTTTACAGGTATGCTCAGACAGAAACTGCTGAGCGGTATCGCCGATGAAGTTGTCGGCGTATTTTTTAAGATTCAGAACAGTTTCAATGGTCTTGTACACAGTCTCAGTTCCGCACAGGTCAGTTATGGTATGCAGCGGTATACTGATATTTTGGGATCTGTGCGAACGCTTGTGTCTGCCGGAGAAACTCAGGAAGCATCATACAATGTTATCGAACGACTTGGAACATATGCCGATCAGACTTCATATTCACTGGATCAGCTTGTTTCCACAATGGCGAAGTTTAAGACATCTGGTGCTTCTCTTGACACTGCTCAGCGAATGGTTGAGGGTCTTTCGAATGCTGCTGCTTCCATGGGTGTTAATACACAGGAGGCAACAAGAGCATATTTGAACCTTCAGCAGGCATATTCCAAAGGTGCCATGCTGAGCAATGACTGGATCAGCTTTGAATCTCTTCCGATGGTTGGCACAAAGTTTAATCAGGCTATATTGGATGCCGCGGTTGCTATCGGAACATTGGAAGAAGATAAAAAGAAAAAAGGTACTTATAAGACAAAGAAACTGGCAGGATCAGAAGTAAAGACAAGTGGTGCTGATACTTCTGGTATTACTGCTGAAAATCTCGGTACAAAGCTTGCTTCAAGATGGTTTAATAAACAGGTCATGGAGAAAGTTTTTGGCGAGATGTATTATTTTAGTACCGTTGATGTTGACAAGGTTAACGAGATAAAAGAATTTGAACGTGATCTGAATAAACAGTTAAAAGAAAATACGATCACCCAGGAGCAGTATAATGCTGCAATGGATGAATATTTTGAAAATCTGAAAAGTGAAGAAATAGCAGATAAAACAAAAGAGCTTCAGGAGCTACTTTCCGAAGGAGCAATTACTCAGGAAGAGTATACGAAGCAACTTAATGAATTTACAAAAGGTTTAAATTTAACTCGCTTTTCATGGGAAGCATTTCGTGCAGGTCAGGAAGCAAGAAGTTTTACAGATGTTCTGAACACTCTGAAAGATACTATTTCCAGAGGTTGGGCAAAGTCTTTTGAATATTTGTTTGGCAAACTTGATGAAGCTGCTACTTTCTTTACGCAGTTAACAGAAAGCAATCTTGCAAGCGCTATTTATGCTATTGGTGATTTTCGGAACAGCATTCTTGAAAAATGGAGTGCTAACGGCGGACGTGACAGCATGGTTGGCGCTTTGACAGCGATTGACGATCTGCTTGGTGATATTTTTAAAAAGGTTGGTTTGCTTAGTTATTCTGCAGAAGAAATGTTTGATAAGTTATTTGATAAAAAGGAATATGATCGAATTTTGAGTCTTGGCGGATATGATGCTGCTGAAGCTTATAAAACGAATATCAAAAATCAAGCAGAAGAAGCAGCCAATTCATTTGATAATTCTACAAAACAAATTGGTATTCGCCTTGCTATTATGTCAAGGGATATTAAAAACTTTATTCTGGATATTCGGGATTGGTTTAATCAGGTTGATGAAAACGGTATTTCCAGAATTGATAGAATCGGAATGGTATTCGAGCGTATAGGAATTCTGGCAAAAGGTGCAGGACGAGCTGTAGGAATGGGTTTTGATGGTGTTCTTAAGCTGTTTACTGCATTGAGTCCGTTGTTTGATCATATATTTGATGCGATCATTAAAGTTTCGCAACCATTCTTTGATTTGATTAATCCTGATGTAAATTTGGGTAATAATGCATATTCAAAAGTACAAGACGGTATAGGAAATATTGTGAAACTTGCAGAAAAAGCAAGTACAGTTTTATCTCCTGTTGTTGATTTTCTTGCTGACATTGGTGTATTCTTTGCGGATATGTCTGCATCTTCCATTCAATACACAATTGAATTCTTTTCAGACCTTCTTGGTTTAGTTTTGGAAATTATCGGTGTTGGATCTGTTCAACAGGAAAAAGATGGAAAAGGCGTTATCGGTGGAATTGCGGATGATATTAAAGAACTTGGCGACGCATGCAAGCAGGCGTTTGGTGCAGTTGGAGATTTCTTTAAATCCATTATTGATGATTTACGCGTTTTGCTCGGTATTGACAAAGCTAATGGCGATGTCGAAGAAGGCGGCATATTTAAGAACATTTCCAAATTCTTTGAAACTAATGATTTTGTACAGAAAGTCAAAGAGAACTTTAATAAGGCGATCGAGAATATTGGTAACTTTATCAGAGATCTTCCAAACCGTATTTCGAAGTTTGTTTCTCACTGGACAGATTCAAAGACTAGCCTTGCGGAAAAGATCGGTGGATTTTCTCAGGAAACATATGATCAGATTCTTAAGAGTGGCGGATGGACTGAAGCTGAAAAATATCGTAAAAGTCATACTAATCCGATCATTATAGGTATTCAGAAATGGTTGGATCAGGCAGTTAAAGATGTATGGAGTTTCATTTCTGTTACAATTCCGAATACTGTTAAGGGAATCCCATCGGCTATCGGAACATTTTTCAGAAGTCTGTTTTATGTAGATAATGGTGAATTGAAGCCAGATGCGAAGGGCGTATATCATTATGGTGATTTTGTAGATAATCGTACGCCTCTTAAGAAATGGCTTGATCAGGCTGTCGAGGATGTTAAGAAGTTTATTACGCAGGATATTCCGAATGCTATTTTGTCTATTCCTTCTTTGATTGGTTCATTTGTTCATGGATTGTTCTATGAGAAAGCAACAGATCGAAAAGGCAATGCACTTTATTACAGAGACGTTAATGGCAATCTGAAAGAATTTGAGCGTAAGACAGTTCTTAAGAAATGGCTTGACAGTACCATTGCAAATGTAAAGAAGTTCATCACAGTTACAATTCCTGCAAACATTAAGAAGATCCCATCTATTATTGGTTCGTTCTTTGATAAGCTTTTTTATGTTAGAACTACGGTAACCGGAAAAGATGGCAAGAAATATGAGCAGGTAACTAACACAAATCTTAAACGCTGGCTTGACCAGGCTGTCGAGGATGTTAAGAAGTTCATTACTGTCACGATTCCAGATACTGTCAAGAGGCTGCCTTCAATTGTCTGGAATTTCATTGAAGGATTGTTCTATGAACGTCGAACTGTTACTGGTAAAAATGGTAACACTTATGACTTGATGGTCGCAACGCCATTGAATGAATGGCTTAATCAAGCAGTGTCTGATGTGTGGCATTTTATTACAGTTACTATTCCGGAATTTGTCAGCAAAGTTCCTTCAATTATTGGAGAATTTATAGATGGTTTATTCTATAAAAAATATGAAGTTGGAACTAAAAATGGCATGAAACAATATGTTAAAGTTGAAACTCCTTTAAAGAATTGGTTTGATCAGGCAGTTATCGACGTTGAGAACTTTATAAAAGATATTCCCAAAAAAATAGGCAATACATTAGATGTTGCCGGAAAGTTCTTTAAAACTTTATTTGATCCAACCAGAACCCTTGCAGAAAAAGTTGGTGGATTTTCTCAGGAAACATATGATCAGATTCTTAAGGGTGGCGGATGGACTGAAGCTGAAAAATATCGTAAAAGTCATACTAATACAATTGTAAAACAGTTGGAAGATTGGGTAAGAGTTACTACTGATGCAGTGAAAAAATTTATAACTGAAGATGTTCCCAATTTTGTTACCACACTTCCTTCGATTATTGACACCTTCTTTGGTTCCTTATTTTCTGAAGAGAACAAAAAGAATGGACAAGGATTCATTGAGGATATTGTCAATGACTGGGACAATGTATTTGATCAACGGGTTTATGATGATCTGATCAAACAAAACAAGATTGTTGAAGCAGGTCTTTATAAACAGGGAACTGAGAATGCTAATCCAATTGCCAAATTCTTTAAAGGTGTCATTAATTCTGTCGGTGCACTATTTTCCAATATGGGTCCTGTGATTCTGGATGGCATTAATAAAGCCATACAATGGTTAGGTAATGGTGTTACCAATCTTACCAACTGGCTGAATGCCGGACACGAAAAGGGCCTTGATATTGGCGGAATGATTGCCGAAGAAAATAAGAACCAAAAAGAAGGTAAAGGAAATCCGCTGTGGGAATCCATTCAGAATATCGGTCAATCGATTTGGAAATTCATTACTGAAACGATTCCGAAGTTTATTGAATCTGCAGTTGCTGAAGTTAGTATGCAGATTCCAAAGTTGTTTTCGAAGTTATTTAGTAGTGGTAATGATAATGAAGCTGTAAAAGAAGTAGAAAAAGAAGCTAATAAAACAGCTGCTGTATTTAAAAAGAAATTGACTCCGATTCAAGAAAAAATGTATAACGATATTCTTGTTAATCAGGGACAGGAAGCAGCAGATAAATGGCGCATGGATTTTGTTGAAAACATGCAGGATTCAACTTCTGGCGCAGAAAAAGGTATGGATATTCTTAGTACAGTTTTATCTATATTCGGATTAGGTACAGCAAGTGCTGAAGGTACTAAAGATACCGAGAACGCTGCTGAGAGTGCTGAAAAACAAGAATCTTTTTGGGACCGTATACTTGGCACCGGAAAAGACATATTTAATAAAATATCCGACTTTATTAATGCAGTTAGCAATAATAAACTTATTGGTATATCTGTTGTTCTTATTGCTGTAACGGCATTGCTTGCTCAATTAAAAGACATGCTATCCATTGGTGATGAGATAGAAGATATTGGTTATACTATAAAATGGACTGGCATAACAATATTCATTTCAGGTCTTGTCGGAGTGCTTGCATATCTTGCGGCATTAAATTTGGATGACACTATTGGTGCTGATGGCAAAACAAAGCTTCAAAGATTTTTAGAAACTTTAGAATCATTTGGTACAATTATAAAAGAAATTCTTGATAAACTGATGTGGTATGCTGGAATTAAATATGGTTTAAAAGCACTTGGAGCATTCTTTGATTGGCGTAAAGAAGCTGCTGAGCTTAAAAAAGCCAAAAAAGAGCAAGGTAAATCTTCAGATGACGTTGTAGATGCTGTTACTGATCTTTTTGATGGTGAAAAAGAAACAGGAGAATTAATTAATGGCATTGCAAAAAATGAATATGATGGGCTTTTTAAAAAGGGATTAACGAACCTTACCGGATGGCTTGGCAGCGGTGCTATTTCATGGATTGAGAACTTGGGCGGAACACTTGGAAAAACTACAGGTTTGTCTCTTGGCGCAGGGCAGTTGGCGGATGTTGTCGAATTGATGAGTGGAAATATTGCAGATGCTCTTAGCAATCTTGGCCTTGGTGGAGAAACTTTAGCTGGTAACATTGTAAATATAACTAGAGATCTTTCAAGTGTAAAAGATCAACTTGGCAGTGCTATACAGACAGTTAAGGATACAAAAACATTAATTATAGAAATACTATCTATTCTTTATACAATTGACATTGAGATAAAAGAAGGCACTGATCAAGAACTTCCTAAGATGCAGCATGTTGATGATGTTCCAAAAGCAATTGGCATATTATCAACAATGTTTAGTAAATTAGGCAGTGCAATAGGTTTGTTTAAAGAAGGCGTTGACGGATTTGATAAGGCTGCTACAGGACTTGATTCATTGCTTAGTCTGAAAGATAAAATGAAAGCATTTGGAGAATTTGCAGTTGATGAAGATAATGCATTTGCCAATTTTAAAGATGCTTTTATGAGTCTTGGGGCAATAGCAAGGTTGTTCAATGATACTACTATATTCAAACCAGGAGAAGAACCAAAAGAAATCGATTTTACAAATGTTACAACACTGCTGAAAAAGATGTTTGAAGATGATGAATTTAAAAATGCTATTGAAATGTTTAATAAAGAATCGATTCCGCAGGTAAGTGGTGAAGGATTGAAATCTGCCGAAGGTTTGATTATTCTTGCTGGATCTTTGTCATCTATTGCAAAAGCATGTATGGAATTAACTGGAACTGAAGATGAAGATATCAATAGATTTATAGGTATTATTGAGCGAATCACATTTAGTTCGGGTACAGATAGCGAAAATGTTTCCAAGTTTTCGCTAAATATTGGTGAACTTGGAAATGCATTGAGTTCTTTTGCTTCTAATACAATGACACTGGATGAAAAAAATATAAAACTTGCTATTCAGGCATTGCATGCAATCACTGAAATAGGCATTAGTCTTAGGAATCTTCCAAGCGATTCATTCCTTACTAAGATATTTGATGGCGACAAGGGCTTAAGTGCTTTCGCTAGCAATATTCAATCACTTGGAACTGGTCTTGGTCAATTCTTAGATGCCATTAATAATGTAAATGAAGAATCAGAAAATAAGCTTTCTCACACATATAATGAAGCAAATGTTCGAATGGCATTAATGACCGCCACAATGATAACAAAAATGGCTATATCTTTGGACAAATATGATCCAAGCAAGTTTAATACTGAATTCTTTAACAAATTTTCAGAATTTGCTACGCAATTGGCAATAGCTTTGAATAATTTGACAAATCCTGAAGTTTTAGTAAAACCCAAGGATGATGATTTTGGATGGTTATTAAACTTATTTGATGTTGCTTCTTCATTTTTGAATGTTATGAAGAAAGCCATTGATCTTCCGCAGCCTCCTGATGATGGAACTATTGGATCATTTGGAGTATGGTTTAGTCGGTTTAGTGCGCTTATGTCAGGATTTGCACTAGAAATAACAGGAGAAAAAGACAAACCAGTTGCAAACATAAGCGATAGCATGTTCTATGTAAGCGAATCATACAATGCTTTCAAAGATGTTGAGAAATATTTGCCTACGCTTCAGAAATATATTGATTTATTCACAAGCATAGTTAATGCTGTTGTCAGAATGACGGCCACATTAACGAATAGCAACAATGGTTCCCTGATGAGCGGATATAATGACTCGATTAATGCGATTTTTGAAAGTTTGTTTGGTTATAAAGAGAAAGTAACGCTTAAAGGAAGTAATGTTGCTACAGGAGCTTCTACTTTTGAAGGTTCTTTGCATACATTGTTTATTTTTATAAAAGATGTCGTTGCAGATTTAAAAGCTAATGATATAACTAAGGAAGAATTCGAAGCTGCAATTCCATACATTGAAGGAATGGTAAAAGTCATACAGTCATTTGCAAACATTATTAATTCCCTGAGTCATGCTTTATCAGAAACATATAATAGTTTTACTAATAATGGCGCTAATCCATTTGGTGGAATTGGATCCGTATATACCATTCCAATTGACGCATATATTAATACTATTTCTGATATTATGGAATCAATCATAACTAAAGAATCAACATTTACTAATTTCTTTAATTTTACTGAAAAGTTTGGTCAGCGGCAATTAGATTCTGCGCATCAGTTTTTAAATATTATCAGTGTTGCCGGAGACATTATGGCGCAAAGCAATATTTTTGCAGATGCTACTTTTGGATCTTCTACATTTGATAATCTTTCAAAATTTGATTGGCATGGTTTCTTTGAATCTTTAAACTATTCAGAATTTTCATCTGAAGCTTCCAGTTTCCTGTCTCCAACCATCACTCCAGTTCTCAACCTTGACGACTCCACATTCAAGTCTCAAGTGCAGCAAATGCATGCAATACTGAATGGAACAGCTGTGCTGGATAAAACACAGGAACTTAAAGATGCATTGAATGCCGGTACAAATTATTCATTCACTCTTGCAACTGAATCTATAGAGTCCATCAAACCGATTGACTATAGTGCCAAACTTGATCTTCTGTATCAGCGGTTACTTAGTGTTGACTCTTCTGTTGGCAATGTTGGAGATGCAGTACGTGCACTTAATCTCCATGTTGACGGCGAAGACCTCGTACTCGGTATTGGTCCGGCAATGGACAAATACCTTGGCGAACAGGGTTATTATGCATATCGCATAAACATGAAAAACTAATTTAGGAAGGAGATGCCAGTATGTATCATTCGTTAATATTTGAAAAGCTGGATAACAGTAACATTCATGTAAACACGTGGGACAACTGGCATCTCATTCCTGTTGCCAGACCGATTGTTGCCCAGCCGACTGCTATGTATAAATACGTGGACATTCCCGGTGCAGACGGTCAGCTAGATCTTACAGATTATCTGATTGGCAGACCTGTATATTCCAATCGGACGGGCACATTTGAGTTTTATGTTGTCAATGGTCCGGAATTCTATTCGCCTTATGAGCGTACGACTAAAGATGGTGTTAAACAGTATGCAAACACGAATTACGGTGACTGGCCTTCAAGAAGAGCTGCGATTGCTTCTTTTCTTGATGGGTCAAAGATGAAAATGTATCTTGAAGATGAACGAAACTATTACTACATAGGTAGATTTATGTTCAGAGACTGGAAACCCGGGGCAGTGAACTCAACAGTATCTATTGAGTATACACTTGATCCTTACAGGTATCTGGTTAATGGCGGAAAGGCAGGATTGTAATGTTTAACATTTATATCAAGGGCTACAATCAAAATGGAAGTACAATTTCAAAAGAAGCTCTTGTCCAGACAATTCCTGCCAATTCGGAAGGAGAATTAAGGCTTATTTCCCCAATTGCTAATGCTGAAATGGGAAATGCCGAATCGTTTAATTTCAGTATTGAACCTGGAACGCCATTTTATAATGCATTCCAGCAAATGAAAACGTATATCAGGATTACCTTTGGCGATCCTACTATACCAAATGATGAAACGACTATATTTTATGGTCGTGTGCTGACGGTTGATGAGGGCTTTCACGGGACTCGAAAGATTCGCTGTGAAGGCCCTCTTTCTTTCCTGCTGGACAGTCCTCTTGAAGGACAGGAAGAAAAGAACCGTAAAAAGATCAGTGTGCTTGAATATATTCAGCAGTTGCTGAACAATCACAATAACTGGGTTGAAAATGACCCAAACAGATATTTCGTGGTTGGTGAAGTTCCCGGACATTATTCCTCTGCAGTATCATCTGAACAGCAGCTTCCGAACACTGGACGAAAATACGGAGCAGATGGATGGTCTGATACAAAGAGCGGTCTGGAAGATTTGAGAAGCCATTATGGCGGATATTTCAGAGTTCGGTCTTTGTGGAATGCTTCGGCATCGAGATGGGAACATCATCTTGACTGGATGAATCATTATTTTAATTCCCAAGTCAGCAACCAGAAATTTGAAATTGGAAAAAATGTTCTTGACATTAACCAGACGATGGAAGTGGACAATATTTTCACAGCTATTATTCCTGTGGGAATCAATCACTATACGAGTGGTAATAATAGTGCCAAGAATTTCTATATCGATGGAAAGATTCTAAAAGTTCCAGATGTTTGCAATGGCAAATCTGTGTCTGATCCAGAACTTAATCAGGGCTATCACACTTATTACGATTATCGTGATGCAATTACCAAGTATGGTCTGATTATTAAGACTGTCACATTTGATGATGCTGAGAATAAATCAGACTTGCTTGCAAAAGCGAAAAAGTGGATTATCAATAACTATCAGGGTGATGTTGTACGATTTTCTCTGAAAGCTATCGATTTTCACCAGATTGGTAACAAGAGTATCGATAAGATCCTGGTTGGCGATCAGGTAGATATTGTCTATCCATCCGGATCAGATAATGGAACTGGATCTGTTAAAAAGACTATTCGCTTGACTTGTTTGAGCATCAGCTATGATCTGTATAATCCTGAGAACAATACCTATACCTTTGGTGTTCCTGCAAATGTTATGACAAAATCTTATGGTCTGAATAGGCAGGCAAAGAGCAATAACTCAGGAATTTCCAGTAGATCTTCCGGATCGTCCAGTTCTGATACTGAACAGCGGGATTGGGAAGATGTGGTTTTTGATTTCTTAACCCGGCATATGATATTTTATCGTCGTAATGGTGGTCCTGTTCCTTATATAGAAGGAGCCTATGATAATTATCAAAGCGGTAACTATCCGGGAAGAGATGGCCGAAATTATTTTGTGCATATTGGTTCTGTTTTTGACAGTACCAATTACATGTGGAAAGCTGTTCACAATAAAAGTGCCAGTCCAATGGGACCGGGTTACAAACAAACCGAATATGATGCACTATTATTGGAAGATCCAACTGGCACTCTTGCACAACAGTATTATAACTATCATCTTAATAAATCGTATTCAAGTGACAAATGGACACTTCAGTTAATGACTGTCCCTGCTTACACAATTGATTATGTTGTACAGTTTAATTTGATCGATTATATAAAAGATGAATATGGTATCGATATTCGAACTGGTCTTGCCGTAAGAATGCCTTCAACGATTACATTGGCAAATGGAGCAGAATTAAAAAATGTTGTTCCATATGAAGATCCAGAGAAAGATCCTTATATTTCGCAACTTTTTGATAAAAATTCCGGAGCTATTTTATGGACAGATCCTTCAAATAGATATGTTGCGAGTTATAAAGGTAAAGACGGTCAATGGCATTATTACGTTCACGATGATAAAACTGGCGAGGTTGTTGAAACATCCATTTACAAAATAGCAATGACCATGGCCACTGATGAAATTACTCTTGATAATCATAATCGATTTATTGGTGCGCTTATTACTAAAAAATACTTCAATGAATCTGGCGATGCAATAAGCTATAAATTTGGTGAAGAAATTGAAAACTGGGCTGGTGGAGAAATGGTCGTTGCCAAAGTCGAAGGTGACATTGTTTCTCTTGGCAGCAGCAGCACTCAACAGATTGTTACCAACGCTCTCCAAAATATAAGTAATGTTTGCGGTGAGTATGAATATGAGTATGATGAACAGACCGGTATTAGGAAACTGATTATCAAGAATGGCACTGGATTATTCATGACTCAAAACGGAACATCATATGGCGTTTATCATGAAGGCAATCTTGATGCTGGTATCATGGTTGATATGATCAATGATGAATCTAATACTTATATTACCGGTGATCATATTAAAATTGGCGAACGTCAAGATGGATCTGTAAGCAAAACAATCAGCCTGGTTGCCAAAGATTCTACTCAGATTGGTCTTGCCAGTCTGGATGACAAAGGTAATGTGATCCTGGGAGAAGATGGCCAGGTATTGCTGGATGCCGGAACAAAGATTGTTCGTAAAGATGGTGTAACAACTGCTACATTTGGTATTTACGATGAAGGCAATCTGACTGGTGGCACAATAGTTGAAAAACTTGGTGATGGAACTGTTACGACACATATTGGTGGGGATATCATCGACTTAACAACCAATGATGGATTTACTTCTTTGATTCTCGATCATGAAGGACTGTCAATGCGAGTCGGTGATGTTGAATCTGGTTATAGCACGCTTAAAAATACAACTGATGGCTTAAGTCATGAAGTTTATGATTCTGACGGTAAAATTAGCACACTTAGCAATACTGTTGACGGGTTAACTAATAGAGTTAGTACTGCGGAAGGCAAAGTTAGTACACTTAAAAATACAGCCGATGGTT
>Ga0247610_10000200_pt1 | contig 99130 bp, 110 predicted proteins | sample 174DNAGHGhighgp2_FD_193483 | JGI IMG/M metagenome (GOLD analysis project Ga0247610, IMG submission 193483) | Sheep rumen microbial communities from Palmerston North, Manawatu-Wanganui, New Zealand - 1742 DNA GHGhigh gp2 | ecosystem: Host-associated > Mammals > Digestive system > Stomach >... | reverse complement strand
ATCTATATCATTCAAAATAAACTCTTTTAATAATTTTTCATTAAACTTGGTAATATCTTTATTAAAAGTATTAATAATTATTGGGTTTAATATATTATCTTCAATATTTACTTCATTATTATTAATTAATTTATTTTTAGTCTCATTACTTAATCTTTCATATTCTTTGGATTTAATTTTTTCTTCAAGCTTTCTATAAGATAAGTTTTGTTTAATAGAAGTGTTAATGTAATAATCAATAGCATTATTATTTTTCAATTTTAGCAACATTTTATAATGCGTCCAGGTTAATTGGCCACGCAGTGCGTGACCTTTTTGAAGCAAATAAAATTGTCTCATATATTTTAATAAAGTAACACTGTATTTCTTACCTAATTCTTTAGTCAACTTAATAGAATATTCTTTAATTAAATGATTACCATATTTAGCTCTTTTCTCCCCACCTTGAGCATCAATTAATAATTTACCAACATTATAATAACTCATTAAATCATTTCTATTTTTGTAATAATCTTTAATTTTCTTATATGCTTCATTACTAATTAATATAGTTTTTATTTCATTATAGTAGTTCATATAATACCTCCTATTATAATTATTGCTGTTTTTATATCAAAACACTTTTAATTTAATGAAATATTTTAAAAACCTTGATTTATTACACAAATAAAGTATAATTATAAATAGATAGTAGAGGTTTTATTATGGAAGAAAATAATCAAATAAGTAAAAGTAATAGAATAAAAATAATAGTAATAACAGCATTAATATTTTTAGTATCAATAGCTGGTATTTCATATGCATACTTTACAATACAAATAACAGGTAATGATACAGCATCATCTATGAGACTAAGAACAGCAAATATGCAATTAGTGTATAATGATGTTCAAATAATATCAGGAGAATATGCAATACCTGGATGGAGTGATGATAAGACATTAACAGTAACAAATACTGGTAATGTAACTGCATATTACACAATAATATGGAGAGATTTAATAAATGAAGTGACAAATAACGAATTAGTAATATCAGCAGAATGTTCTGCTTCTAGTGGGTCTTGTGCTGATTTAGATGAAACAATAGTTCCAACAAGTGTTAATGAAATACATAATGTAGCAGTACAAGGAAATATAGAAATAGCTCCAGGAGTAACACATACATACACATTAACAGCAGAATTTATAGAAACAGGATCTAATCAAAATTATAATCAAAACAAATACTTCAATGGAACATTAAATATTACAGATGGGTTTGAACCTGTTATAAGAAGCAACGGAACAGATTCAACTACTGGAGTATCATTAGTAAAGATTGGAACAGAGGAATTCTATGTTTTAAATGATGCCCTAAATTATCCGTCTTTAATTGAATCTGCCGGTGGTACTAACCAATACGGCTATGCTTCAGGTAAAACAATATTACTTGCAAAATATAGTTTATATGTAGGACGATCTTGTACAAGTGGACTCGTATGTGAATTATTAAGTACATCAGATTCGGGTTATGGTTTACAAAGTGTAGACGCCAGAGGATATGAAAGTAGTTTAACTTCATACATAGGGATTGTACCGTTTTCTGGGTTAACTAATAACATTGGTTATTGGTATGATCCTTCTACCGAAGGGGTGAAAACACAATATGCTGCATATAGCAATAACCCTGGCTCTCCAGCAAATAATATATATGACACAAATTATATTTCAGCTCCAAAATGGGCTTTGTCATATACTAGAAATGAAAGTGAAAACTATAGTGTAGCATATTATGTAGAAGAGTATGTTAGAAGACTAGGCATAAATGGAACTGGAAGATTATTAACGTTTGTTGAAGCTTATTCGTTTGCAGAAGGCCAAAAGTCAATAGTATTAAATAATTCATCTTATTGGCTTGGCAGTGCATTCTCGAGTAATACGGTAGGTAGCCCTGCAACCGATAGGGTTTATAGTGTAGATACATATTGGGCTTCAAATAATGTGACTGCGATAGATAATAGTGCTGCAACAGCTGTTTATTACTATGGCGTTCGTCCAGTAATAGTAGTTAATACTTCTGATATACAAAGTAGTTGATAAGAATTAAATAAAGAATAAGTTTTAAACTTATTCTTTTTTTCTTTGTGATTTTTAACTTTTTTTGATATAATATATTTGATTTTTTTAGTGAGGCATTATGAGTGAATTATTAAATGTTAAAGGAATAGGGGATAAATCTGTTAAATATTTAAATGCTATTGGTATAAATACTATTGAAGATTTAATATGCTATTATCCTTATAAATATACAGTTAGTAAAATAGATGAAGTTACTACTTTTGAAGATGGTAAAAGTTATACTTTGCATGCAATTGTTGATAGTTATCCAACTTTAAGAAGATTTAATGCTAGAATGAATAGTTTGACTTTTAGAGTAGGATCTAATAAGAAAGTATTTAAAGTTATTATATTCAATAGGGCTTTTTTAAAGCAAAATATTAAACTTGGTATGGAAATAACTTTATATGGTAAATGGAATGCTTCTAATAATACTTTTGTAGCATCTGATATTAAATTAGAAAAGGTACCTAGTGGGTTAATAGACCCATATTATCATTTAACTAGTGGGTTATCTAATACTATGCTTAGAAAGTATATTTTTAATGCTTTAAATATGGATATTCATATTGAAGATAAAATACCTGAATATTTAAATAAAGAATATAAGTTTATTACAAAAGATAAAGCTCTAAAATATATACATAATCCTATAAGTGCTAAAGAATTAAAGAGCGCTAAGATTAAACTTATATATGAAGAATTTTTTGAATTTATGTTTAAGATATCTTATTTAAAAAAGATAAATAAATCTAAAAAAGAGGGATATATAAGAAATATAGATAAAAGTAAAATAGATACGTTTATAAATGATTTGCCATTTGAACTTACTAAAGATCAAATAAATGCAGTCAATGATATATATGAAGATTTATGTGGTAATACAAGAATGAATAGGATGCTTGAAGGTGATGTAGGTAGTGGTAAGACAGTAGTAAGTGTAATCGCTGCTTATATAAATCATTTATCTGGTTATCAAACTGCTTTAATGGCACCTACTGAAATACTTGCTGTACAGCATTATAATACCGTTAAAAGTTTATTATCTAAAACTAATGTTAAAGTTGGTCTTTTATTAGGTAGTTTTACTAAAAAAGAAAAAGAAGAAATGTGGGAAGATATCAAACTAGGTAATTATGATTTAATAATTGGAACTCACGCTTTAATAAGTGATGCAGTTATGTTTAAGAATTTAGGGCTTGTTATAACTGATGAACAACATAGATTTGGTGTTAATCAAAGAGCAAGTCTTAAGAATAAAGGACTACTTCCTGATACTTTATATATGTCTGCAACTCCAATACCTAGAACTTATGCTTTAACTTTATATGGAGATATGGATATATCTTATATAAAGACTAAACCAGCTGGTAGAAAAGAAATTAAAACTATAATAAAAAGTGAAAAAGAAATAACTGATGTTCTTAATTTAATGAAGAATGAGTTAGATAACAATCATCAAATCTATGTAGTATCTCCTTTAATTGAAGAAAGTGAAACATTAGATTTAACTACTGTTAATGATTTAAAAGCTAAAATGAATATGGCATTTAATAATAGTGTTAAGATAGGAATTCTTCATGGGAAATTATCTAAATCTGATAAAGAAAAAGTAATGGATAGTTTTATTAAAGGTGAAACTAAAATATTAATATCAACAACTGTTATAGAAGTAGGGGTTGATGTTAAAAATGCTACTATGATGGTTATATATGATGCTGAAAGATTTGGACTAGCTACTTTACACCAATTAAGAGGTAGAATAGGTAGAAATTCATTTGATTCAACGTGTGTGTTAATAGGATCAAATAAAAATAAAAGATTACAAGTTATGACTGAAAGTAATGATGGATTCTATATAACTGAAAAAGACTTTGAAATGCGTGGAGAAGGAGATTTATTCGGAGTTAAACAAAGTGGCGATATGTCATTTAAGATAGCAAGTCTTAAAGAAGACTATAAGATATTATTAAAAGCTAAAGAGGATGTTAAAGACTTTATTAGTTCTAAAGAGTATTTAAATTATAATTGTTATAAAGAGTTTATTGACAGTTTAAGCAATATAGATTAATGCAAATAAAATGTAAATTATTTGCATTTTTTATGTAAATAAATATTATATGTGATAAAATATAATTAGAGGTAAATAATATGGAAAATTTAATGGATGAAGATGTTCTTAGGATAGCTAATTCAGCAAGAAAAAAAGAATATCAAAAAACACAAGAAGATTTAAGGGGAAGAAAATTAGAAAATAAGAAAATATTTGAAAGAAGAAGAGCAAATGCTAAACAATTGTTAAAGGTAAACTTAATAGGAACTTTAGTAATTACATCTATTGTTCTAAGTGGTGTAGCTTTTTCTAATGCGAAAGATAAGTTAATAAAATTAAGAGGTGGAGAAATAAACACACATCCTAGAACTGGTTATTCAAATGTGGTTGGTGTAGAAGAACCAACTACCAAAGAAGTTATTGAGTTTATGTTTGATGAATTAACAGATGGTTTAGGAAAGGGAAGATAACATGAAAAATGAAGTTGGAACTGAACTTACATTTGATGATGATACAAGGTATGTAGTAGTTGATAATTTTACTATTAATAATAAAGAATATCTTTATTTAGTAAATGATGCTGATGATAAAGATGTTTCTTTGGTAAGCATTATTAATGATACTATTCATGCTATTGAAGATGATGAAGAATTTAATATGGCATTCAATGAATTAGTATCAAGAAATAAAGAAAATATAATTAATATGTTAGAAGAAGCTGATGAAAATTAGCTTTTTTTATTAATTAATTGTTTTAATTATAGAATCTTTGTAGTAAAATAATTTATAGATTTTTATTTAAGGAGTGAAATTATGGGAAGAGCACATGAAGTTAGAGCAGCATCTATGGCTAAGACTGCTGCAGCTAAATCAAAATTATATTCAATTTATGCAAAGGAGATTTACAAAGCCGCTAAATCTAATCCTGATCCAGTTAATAATTTGGAATTAAAAAGAATTATAGAGAAAGCTAAAAAGGAACAAGTGCCAGCAGACGTTATTACTAGAAATATAGATAAAGTTAAAAAAGGTATTGTTGAAGATTATGAAGTATGTGAATATGAAGCATTTGGACCAGGAGGAAGTAACCTTATTATTAGATGTTTAACCGACAATATTAATAGAAGTTTATCTTTAATTAAAACTGTATTTAATAAAACAGGCTTAAAACTTGCTTCAATGGGAGCAGTTTCTTATATGTATGAACATTTAGCTGTTTTAGGTATTAAAGATGCTAGTGAAGAAGAAGTTATGGAAGCTATGTTTAATGAAGGAATAGATTTAAATGATATAGAAGTAGATGGTGATTTATTATTAATATATGGTGAACCACAAGATTTCTATAGAATGAAAAAAGTAATTGAAGATAACTTTAAGAATAGTAAGATTGAAATAGAAGAAATATCTAAATACGCTAAAGATACTATTAAATTAGAAGGTGAAGATTTAGAAAAATTCAAAAGAGCATTAGATATGCTTGATGAAATTGATGATGTAAGTAATATATATCATAATGTAGAATTATAATAAAAAAACAGGGAGTTTTGAATGAATAAAGATTATGCAGTGATATTTAAAAGAACAGGTTTTGTAGAAGGCAAAGGTTGTTCTTTAGAACCAATTGGTTATGTTGAAGGAACTGAAGCTGTTATAAAAGGTGAAAAGCTTTTTATGATAGATCCATCTTTTAGAACTCATCTTTTAGAAGATATAGTTCCACCTTTAGATTTTGAAGAGTTTTTAAAAGCAAATAAAAAAGCTAAATATATGGGAGATAGAAGTAATTTTTCTCTTAAGTATGTCTATGGTACTCCATTAGATTCAAAAGTGTTAAAAGATTTAATTATGTATAATTATTCATATTTAGATAATACATTTCCAAATATGAGCGCTAATGCAATAGAAGAATCTTATCAAGAAACTATTGATTTATTAAAAGAAAAATATGTAGAAGCTTTAAAAGAATATAATTTTTATCAAACAGTTGGTGAAGATGGTAAAGTTAATACATATATTCAAAGGAAAGATCCAAAGTATCAGCAAGTTGTTATGAATGGCATTTTACCAAGTATAATTACTGATGAAATTGGTCTTGAAATACCAGAAAATTATGATTTTAGTGGTGATTATAACAGTATTTATAAACAAATACCAACTGATATTGATATAAAACATATTTATGAAGAAACTAAAAAGTATATTAAAGGTCAAGATAAACATATATTACCGGTGTTGAGTGCAGTTAATGATAATTTGCATGCTGAGTTACCTGAAGAGAAATCTAATATATTAGTTTGTGGACCTACAGGCTGTGGGAAAACAGCTGTATTTAAGAGAATAGCAGATATGGTAGGTTTACCAATAGTTATAGAAGATTCAACTCAATTCACAAAGGCCGGATATGTTGGAAGAGATATAAGTGATATATTTGAGGATTTAATTGAGGCTGCAAATGGAGATCAAGAGCTTGCTGAAAAAGGAATAATAATTGTTGATGAAATTGATAAAAAAGCAAGTGGTAGAGATGATTCTGTTTCAGGAGTAGGTGTACTTCAATCAATGCTAAAACTACTTGAAGGTGGAGATTACACTTATGAAGTTGGTAATGGTATGATGACTCAATTAAAAACATTTAATACTTTAAATACAACAATTGCATTTGGTGGAGCTTTTTCAGGGCTTGCTGAACTTAATACTCCTCCTAAAAATGTTGGCTTTGGAAGAGAAGAAGCAAAACCTAAAAGTGAAAATATTTATGATGTTAATAATTTAGATAATTATGGAATACCACCAGAATTTTTTGGTAGAATTAATCTTTTAGAAGTATTTGATAAATTAGAAATTGAAACATTAAAAGAAATATTAAAAGATGCTAAAATTAATCCATTAGATTTATTTATAAAGAAAATGAAAAGATATAACACAGAAGTTATAGTTATGGATGGATACATTGATGAAGTTGCTAAAGAGGCATATAGAAGAAATACTGGGGCTAGGGGACTTTATACAGTAGTTAGAGAATCTACTAAATTAGCCCAAGGTGAAATTGAATTAATGAATAGAAATATTCAAAAAGAATTAACTTTAACTGAAGAAATGGTGCATGATAACACACAATATGAATTAAGAACTAATGTAAAAGTTAAAACATTAAAAAGATAGGATTAATCATGTGATTAATCCTTTTTACATGTATCATTTAAATTAACTGGTATTTTATAACTAATGTTTTTATTATCTTTGTTTAATGCTTCTATTTCTAAATATAAAGTGTTTTCAGTGTATTCTTTACAAGATTTAACATAATTATCAACTGATATATTAACTCCTTTTAAGTAGTCTTCTAATGAAATATTTTTATTACTGTGTTCACATGAACTTATTGCTTTAGATGTATCATTATTTTTCTCATATAAAGTACAACTTATCTCTTTATATACTTCTTTATCATCTCCACCACAATAATCAATATTAGATATGTATATTGCTGATTTATTTTTATTATAAGAAATACTTCCTGTTATTTTAAAATCACTACAACTAGTAGATAAAGTTTTAAATTTAAAGTCATCATTTTTATTTGACATAAATATTAAGAATATTCCTACTAAAAGAATAAAACCTATAATAATATATAAATATTTATTATTCTTTTTGTTATTCTTAACATCTAATAGAGTATTAATATCAATATTATAATCTTCACATATTTGTTTAATTAAAGATATATCAGGTAAATTTATTCCATTTTCCCATTTGCTTACTGCTTGATAAGTAACATTATATTTATCTGCTAAATCTTTTTGAGTAAGATTATATTTTTTTCTTAAATCTTTAATAAACTCTCCAAATTTCTTTTGATCCATAATAAACACCTATAGATAAATTATAACATAAAAAAAATAAATATTAATTATTTATTTTTTTGATTTTGTGTAACCCAATAAAACTTGTTATAAATGGTAAAATATATAATAACCCAATAATTATTGATATAATTAAATTCTTTAAAATGATTACTCCAATTATAGAAATTATAATACCAATTATATCAAATATCATACCTAGTACACATAAATGCTTTCCTTTAAGACAATTAAGTGTGATGATTCCAGAAGAGATTAGTAGGATAGTTGTTATTAATAGAGGTATAGTTATTGCTATAATAAGAACAATTACAAAACCAGATGCAAATGCTAGACCAATACTACCAGCTATACTAGATACTTCAGGTGGTTTAAAAGTAGAATTTAATAAATATATTGTTAGAATAGAAATACATACAAAAGATAAAGTACCAAATATGATTGAAAACCAAGAACTAATTTTAAAAAATTTTTTATTCATACTCTTAAATTATATCACATTATAGATAAAATAAAAATGAGGCCTTTCGGCCTCTCAGGGGGTTTTGGTTGAATACGCCTTCACACTTAAAATTCGTAAAAGCATATCCACATAACATATTACTGTTATGCTAATAAAATAATATAATGTTTTTTTATAAATGTCAAATACTTTAAATGTAAATTTATATAAAATTTAATTATTTAAAACATCGTTTACTTTTTCACTATATAAAATAATTAATTTGTGAAGTGCTCTTGTCATTGAAACATATAATGTTTTCATATCAATTGTATTATTAATATCATAATTTATATTATTAGCATCACTTATTATTACACAATCAAATTCTAATCCTTTTGATAGTTTTCCATCCATTACGCAAATATTTTTTTCAAATGACATCTTGTTTGTATCTATAATGTCTAAATCAATTTTATTTTTTAAGTTCTCATATATATCTATTGCTTCTTTTTGATCTTTTGCAATGATTCCAATCGTATTATATTTAGATTTAGCATTTCCAATATGATTTAATATTTGTTCATATTTATTATTAATCTTTTCATATAGCACTTCTTCCGAATGTCTAATTACTGGTGTCGCCTCTGGAAGTTTTAAAAATTTATTTATTTTATTTGCTTCATTCATAATTTCAATAGATGTTCTATAACTTTTATTTAGCTTAATAATGTTGATACTTTTAAAAATTTTTTCTTTTAAGATATCCCAATTTTCAATACTTCTATTTGGATATAAGGATTGAGCTAAGTCACCATATATGCTAAAAGAAGCATTTTTCATTATTGTTTTTAATGTGTAAAAAAGAAATTCATTATAATCTTGTGCTTCATCTATAACTACATGTTTATATTTTAAATATTCATTATTTCCATATATTTTGTAGTTTATATATAATAATGGTGCTAAATCAATAATAGAGAATTGTTTAACATCGTTAAAAGTTTTATAAGTTTTTGCAGTATTTAAATTAAATATATTCAAATTACTTCTTATAACACTTTGAAAACTATTTTTTATTTTATTTTTAATTGCATCTTGTTTTTTTCTTAAAAAATCTAAATTTTTATTATCTAACATTGAATCAATATGGTTGTTTAATTTAATTAAAATATTATCAAGATGGGATTCTGAATATTTATTTAATAATATAATGATTTTTTCTTTTAAATCATATAATGATTTAAATTTTTTCAAATCAATATTTTTTATAATATTTTTAATTTCAGAATTATTTATAGCAACAAAATCTTCAACTTTTATTTCAAGTTTATTAATTAATTCTTCTTTTTTTAATTCAAAATATTTACCTATATCATTTTTAAAATCTAGTGAACAAATATATCTATTATTAGGTTCCTCATTAAATAATTTTATTTCTTGATTTAAATATTTATTTGTAAATTCATTTAAATCATATTCTGGAACATCATTTACATCTAAATCAGGCAATATATTACTTATATAATTAATAAAAAATTTATTTGGTCCTATTACCATATATGAAGAAGGATCTATGTATTTTCTATTGTTATATGCTAAATATGCAATTCTATGAAGTGCAACAGTAGTTTTACCTGAACCAGCAACTCCTTGAACAATTAAATTTTCATGTATTGAACTTCTTATTATATTATTTTGTTCTGTTTGGATAGTACTTACAATATTTTTAAGCCTTTTATCCATTGAAGTAGATAGGTATGGTTTTAATAATTCATCATTACTTACTGTATCAACATCAACATATGAAATAAGTTCTCCATTTTCAATTGTGTATTGCCTTTTAAGTGATAATTCACCATCTACTTTATCTTTACCCATTGCAAAAGAGGCTGGCCCAATATTTGAATCATAATATAAAGACGCAATTGGACTTCTCCAGTCAACAGTTATAATGTTATTATCAAAATCAGATATTCCAACTTTTCCTATATAACAGATATCTTTATATTTTTCTTCGTTATTAAAAAAATCGATTCTAGCAAAATATGGTGTTAATATATTTTTTTCTAATAGAATTAATCTATTAGAGAGTTTATTTCTTTGAATAGGGGCTTCTTCTTTATTGAAAAGTCTATATACATTATCATATTGTAATTTTGTATCTTCAATTACTTCAGCATACTTTTCTTTTATTTCTGATAATTTGTTTTTTTCTTCTAAAAAAATATTATTATCCATATTTGCCCACCTTGTACTAAATTATAGCATAAATATTTGATAAATGCTTTACTTTTTCTATTTATAAATATTTATTTTGTTTTATTATGTAGTATTGACTTTATATTAAATATTTGTTAAAATTTACGCAATGTTGAAAGTTGGAGATGATATATGTGAAATATTATTCTAAAGTCGAAGCAGATAGTTGTGAAAATATGGAATGCTTATCAGAAGTATACAATTTGTTTGCAGTTTTTGACACACCAGCCAATGTTATTTTTGTTGACCAATTTATTGCTAATATAAATAAATATAAAGATATTTTTAAACGATATTTTTCGAGTGAAAATATCTTTTTTTCATGTAAATGCAATAAAAGTAAAGCTTTGTTAAAAAATGCGGCGAATCAAAAGTGTGGTATTGAAGTGTCAAGTAATTATGAGTTAATTGAAGCTATAAAGTATACTAAAAAGATAATTGCGTCAGGTCCTGCAAAAAATGATGAATATATAGAAAATGCAATTCATAATAACGCAATAATATCTGTTGATGATATTGAAGAACTAAAGAGTATAAAAAAAATAAATAAGTCTGTAAAAGTTTTTCTTAGGATATCCAATTTATTAGGAAATGTAAGTAGATTTGGAATAAATGTTTCACAAATTGATGAATGCTTAAGAATTATATCTAAAAGTTTGATACAACTTGAAGGTTTTTCATTTCATTTAAATAATTATTCTTTAAATGATAGAGTTAAAGCTATAAAAGAGTTAATAGAACTTATTAAAGAAAAAAACATCAAAATCAAATATATTGATATAGGCGGAGGGATTCCAACTAATTATTGTTCGAAGGAAGATTACATTAATTTTATAAATTCAAATAATGAAAGCATGTATTTTAATCATCATTTCATAAAAGATTATTATCCATATTATAGTGAGATGGCTGATGAAACTGCGTTAGATTATATTTTAAAAAATGTTTACACTGAATTGAATAAAATGGGTGTTGAAATAATTATTGAGCCAGGCAGGAGTTTGTTAAAAAATGCTGGTATGAGTATATATGAGGTACAATATTTAAAACATTTATATAATGGCGAATATGTTGTTGTTACAAATGGTAATATTAATTGTTTGTCCGAACAGTGGTTTAATAGTGACTTTCTAATTGAACCGAAATTATTTTTAAAAATTCCAAGGAAGAAAAAGGAAATATATGCTAGTGTTGCTGGAAATCTTTGCCTAGAACAGGATATGTTAACTTGGAGAAAAATTAAATTCGAATATACTCCTAAAAAAGGAGATTTACTAGTTTATTATAATACTGCGGGATATCAAATGGATTCTAATGAAAGTGAGTTTCATAGAATTCCTTTAGTAAAAAAATTTATAGTAGAAAGAATTGAAGATAAATATGTAATTATGGAGGATGAAAAATATGATTGCAAATAAAGTTACAGATTTAATTGGTCACACGCCTTTATTAAAAATTAATTTAAAAAATAGTAATTGGAAAGTCTATCTCAAATTGGAAAAATTTAATCCTGGTGGTAGTATGAAAGATCGTATGGCACTAAATATGATTGAACAAGCAGAAAAAGATGGCAGACTAAAGCCTGGAGGTACAATAATTGAATCTTCAAGCGGGAATACCGCTATAGGATTAGCAATAGTTGCTGCTATAAAAGGGTACAAATTTATTGCAGTTGTAGATCATCACGCTTCGCAAGAAAAGATTGATATGATAAAAGCTTATGGTGGTGAAATTGTTGTTGTTGGAGATAAATATAAGGATAATGAAGTGGCTGTTGTTGAAAGGGAAATGACAGCAAAAAAAATGGCGGAAGAAATGGAAAATGCTTTTTTTCCTAATCAAGCAGACAATTTTGACAATCGTTCAGCCTATACAGATACATTAGCTAAAGAACTTATTGATGAACTTGGAAATATAGATTCATTTTATGCTTCTATTGGTACAGGAGGGTCTTCCTGTGGAACTGCATATGGTTTGAAAAAAAACAACAAAGAAATTGAGATAAATGTGGTTGAGCCAATAGGATCAACAATATTTAATAATGAGGGTAAGCCATATTTTCAATCAGGAACTGGTAACCCGGTAGGAGCACCTATACCTAAAATTATTGATTATTCAATTATAGATAATAATTTCTATGCAAGTGACAAAGAAGCTTTTAATACCTGTAGATATCTTGCTAAAAATAATGGATTATTAATAGGTGGTTCATCTGGAGGCGTTGTTTATAAAGCAATAGAAGATTTAAATAAAAAACAAGGTTCTGGAACTGCTGTTCTACTATTGTGTGATGGTGGCGAGAAATACTTGAATAATATCTTTAATGATGATTGGATGAATAAGAATGATTTATTTGATGAGAATGTTGCAAAACAATTAGAAAAATGGATATAGGAGGAAATATGAGGTTCGAAAAGTGGGAAGAGGAAGCTTTTGATTATCTAAGTGATTTATACGACAATTTTTTTAAAGAACTTTCTGAAAGAAGTAAAGAATGTTTTAGAATTGATTCTAAAGAAATATTTAGTAAAAATATTAAAGGCTTGACACCAGAGCAAAAAGAAAAAATATTTAAATATTGGGAAAGATATACAAAAGATTTTGACATATCATATCACGAGTATTATATTGACAAAACAGGAAACTTTGATGAAAGATTTATACCGGATGATTTATTTGTTGGATATATTGACGGTTACTTAAATAATAGGGCAATAGAACCCGGAATTGCAGATAAAAATTATTTTGATATGTATCTAAAAGGTTTTAAGCTTCCTAAAACATATGTGCATTTAATTAATGGCATTTTTGAGGATGAAAATTATAATATTATATCAAAAGAAGAAGCAGTTAATATTTTGTTAAAACATAAAAATATAACAGTAAAGCCAAGCATGGCTTCATATGGTGGAAAGGGAGTTCTATTTTTTGAAAATGCTTCAAAAGAAGAATTGACTAATTTTATTAACAATTTAAAAGATGATAATTTAATTTTTCAGGAAACTATTAAGCAATGCAAAGAGACAGCTAAGCTACATCCTCAATCACTCAATACAATAAGAATTATGACGTTAATAATTGACAATGATGTAAAAATTTTACCTTATGCATTCAGAATGGGTGTTGGTGAATCTAAAGTTGATAATGCCAGTTTTGGAGGTATATATTGTAAAATCAATGATGATGGTAGTATTTCAGACTTTGCTTATGATGCTTTAGGAAAAAGGTTTGAAGTTCACCCGGATGGTGGAAAATTTTCAAGTGTAAAATTTGAATTTATGGACAAGGTGAAGACATTAGTGAAATCAGCGGCTCAGCGTTTTCCACATTTTAGATTAATTGGTTGGGATATTGCAGTTAATGAGGATGGGGAACCAGTTATTATAGAGGCAAATTTAACAATGAGTGGAATGGATGTTATTGAAACGATATGCGGTCCTTTATTTGGAAAGTATACTGAAAAAGTTTTGAATGAAGTGTTCTTACAGCCGCATAAAAAGAAAGCATCGATGGATATATCACAATATGTATAAGGAGGTATTAAAATGAAGAAAGAAAGAGAAGAAGAATACATATATGCTGGAATACCAACATATATGGGTGGAGAATTTATTAGAGAAAACGAAATAAGAAACTATGATGTTATTTTTTTAGGAGTTCCTTGTGATTATGGTGCATCATATAGACTTGGTGCTAAATATGCTCCAAGGCAATTGAGGGAATACTCTTTTTGGGATAGGGTGTATGGCGAAGAATTATATGATTTAGATCATAATAAATACTTAAAAACCAATGATTTAAAAATTGCTGATTTAGGTGACGTATATGTTAACCCTACGAATCCTAGTTTTAATCAAGATGCAATAACTAAAAAAGTTGAGACAATTGCAAAGAGTTCTTTTCCGCTTGTCTGTGGAGGGGATCATTCTATAACTTATGGAAGTTTTAGAGGATTTTATAAAGCAATGAAAAACAGGCATCCTGACTATGAAGTTGGTTTAATTCATTTTGATGCTCATATGGATGTTGAAGATAAGTATTTAAATATGCCAGAAGTTTGGCATGGGAATGTATTTAGAAAATTAATCGAAGATGGATTCTTAGATGGTAAAAATATGTATACAATAGGGCCACGTGGAGTGGTTGGCAGCCAATGGTTTGATTATGTTAAGGAAAAAGGCATAAACTTATATACATCTAATGTTGTCAAAGAAAGAGGCATTCTTAATGTAATAAACGAAATAATTGAATTAAATAAGAACAAAAAAATTAAGTTTTATGTTACTTTCGACATTGACTGTCTTGATGTATCATATGTTTTTGGGACAGGCACCCCACAATGTAATGGATTAACACCTTATGAATGTGATGAAGCTTTAAGAAATTTAACAAATCTAGATGTTGCCGGGTTTGATATAGTTGAATTGAATCCAAAATTAGATGATTCCCATACTTCTTTTGTAATTGCAGAAGAACTTTTATATCACTTCCTTGCATTTGGATTTAAGAAGGTGAAATAATGGAAAGAATAGTAATTCTATATAATTTAAATAGACATCAGTTTGAATATGAGACAGAATTTGACTCAGAATTAACGATTGATTCTATATCAAAAGCCTTATCTAAAAAATATGAGGTAAAGAGAATTGAGGCTGATAAGAATTTTGAATGGATAAAAGAATTAAAAGATTATAATCCAGATTTAGTTTTTAATATTTGTGAAGGCTATAATGGACCGGCACGTGAATCTGTATATGCAGCGATTTTAGAGCAACTAGGTTTTAACTATTCTGGACCTGACAGTACTAATTTGTTGATGTGCCATAATAAGTTTTTGATAAAAAATTTACTTATTAATTGTATTAATGTTCCAAAAGGATACAGCATATGCAATGAAAGTGATATTGATGAATTAACAAATGTATCATTTCCAATGATTATTAAACTTAATTCAGAAGGTTCAAGTATGGGAATGAATGAAAAATCTATTGTTAATTCTTTTGATGAATTAAAATCCCAGGTATTATATTTATTAAAAAAGTATGATAGAAATGTTTTGGTAGAACAATATATAGATGGACAAGATATTAGTATGATATATGTAGAAGGAATAGGAGCTCTTGGACCTTGTATAGTAAATTGCGATTCGAAATTCTATGATTATGATATGAAAACAATAAAAGACGATACTGTTAGTATTGAAACATTAGAAGGAAATTTTGAGCAATTAAAAGAAATAGTAAATTTAATAGCTAAAAAATTGGATATAAAAGGATATGCTAAAATAGATTTTAGAAAGCAAGGAGATAAGTATTATTTAATTGAAGTTAATTCTCAAGTGAGTTTTCATCCTACAGGTGAGTTTATAACTTGTGCAAAGAAAGATGGTTATTCATTTGATAGTATTGTTCTTTATATTGTTGAAAGAGCATTAAAAAGCAAATCAAAAAAGAATTCAATAGGTTATAGGGGTGATTTAATATGATAGATGAAATGATTGATAAAGAATTATTAAAAAAATATGAAGAATTAGTTTATAAAGATAATCTATTACCAATAAAAGTATCTGATTTTTATAAGAAAAAAATAGTTGAGGAAATAAACGTAATAGGAAAAGGTGGACCACTATATAGATCTGTCATTCCTACAATTGAAAAAATAAATATTAAGACAAGTATTGAAACTAGGGATTATGTTGAGGAAGAAAAACACAATCCTGTTCAAAATTGTGACTATATTATACAAAAGTATAATGATAGATTAGTTTTCATTATAACAGATATATGTTTTTCGCATTGTCAGTATTGCTTTAGAACATACAATTTATCAAAATTTCAGCAAAGCAATTTAAAAACAACAATCAGTAATAAGATTAGTGTTTTAAAAAAGTATTTAAAATCAAATCAAAACATAAAAGAAGTAATATTTTCAGGTGGAGATCCCCTAAGTATAGGATATGAAAATATGAAATATGCTTTAGAGGAATTGAAAGAGTGGAATATACGTATTCATACTAGAGCGATTGTTTATGAGCCTAGTGTGTTCACAAAAGAAATGATAAAACTGTTTAAAGACAATAATGTTAGATTGGTATTTCATATAAATCACCCATATGAAATTGATGAAATAGTTGAATCAAAAATAAAAGAGATAAGGGATAATAATATTAGAATGTATTCACAATTTCCATTATTAAGGGGTATTAATGATAACTCTGAAGTGTTAATCAAATTGTTAACAAAAATGGATGAATTAAATATAAGACCATTATCAATTTTTATTCCAGATCCAATATCTTATGGAGCAGTTAACAGAGTTTCTGTTAATAGAATAGAAAAAATTATTGACGAAGTAAATTGGAATACTCCTTCTTGGATAAATTCTGTTAGATTTGTAATGGATACTACAATTGGTAAAGTTAGAAGAGAAAATATAATAAAAAGAAATGGGAAACGTATTACGTTTATGCGTGAAGGGAAAACTGTAGATTATTATGATTTAGATGATGGAATTGATGTTCCAACACCTATTGATAAATTATTATGGAAAGAATACCATAAATAATGGTATAATATCTATGAAAGTTGGAGGTAAATATGCCACATTATAATGCGTATGAAAGTTTTAAAACAAAGAAGAGTATAGAAAAGAAAAAAAGAGCAAAAGAAAGAGCGTTTGGTAAAACTGTTAAAGATGTTGATGATTTTATAATAGAAACATGTGATAAATATGGAGTAGTTATCGAAGTTAGGTATGATGATGCATATGTTCTTTATGATGAAGAAGTAGTATTAGCAAAATTAAGAAAAGATATTAATTTAGTGTGTAATCAAGTTGTATTTCCTGGTGATAAAGTAGTTCTATATAAAGATGAAGAAGATTATATTATTACTAACATGTTAAAGAGGACATCAATGCTTTCAAGAATTAAAAAAGACAGTACAAGACATGATGATATTGGAACTGCTAAGAATATAGCGTCTAATGTTGATTTAGCAGTAATTGTAGTCGCTGCTAAAGAGCCACCATTACATCCTAAATTTATTGATAGATATTTAATGATTCTTCAAAATAGTGGTATACCAGCAATTATTTGTTTAAATAAATGTGATTTAAAAACAGAGGAAGAGGAAAATATATTAAATATTTATCGAAATATAAATATCCCTGTTGTAGAAACTTCAACATATAAAAATATTGGAATAGATGAAATAAAAACTTATTTATTAGGAAAGCAAGCAATTTTTGTTGGAAATAGTGGAGTAGGTAAAAGCTCATTAACCAATGCTATTATGGGTGAAGACGAAATAAAAACTGGAGAAGTAAGTGAAAAAACAGGAAGAGGAAGACATACAACAACAACTTCAAAGTATTATGTATGGAATGATAATTCTTCAATAATAGATACTCCTGGTATTCGTAGTTTGGATGTTTCATCATTTGAAGCATCTGAAATACAAGACTATTTTCCTGAATTTGATAAGTGGACTAACACATGTAAATATAAAGGATGTTTACACTATATAATTCCAATAGAAGATTGTGGGGTTAAACAAGCTGTTAAGCTTGGAATAATAAATCAAATGAGATATGAAAGCTATATAAAACTCATTTCATCACTTACAAATGACAATCGTATGGATGAGGTGCTGGAGGAATTACAATTGAAAAAAAATACTAAAAATTAGTATTTTTTTTATTTTAATTATAAAGATTGTTATTAGTATTTTGCGTGTTATAATATAATTGGTGATATACATGAAAGAAATAATACATAATGATGATAAACTATTAGAAAGTGAAGTTACTGAATTAGTTGTTAGAACAAAAGCGCTAATATTAAATAATGGTAATCTTTTGCTAGCTAATGAAAATGATGTTTTACAATTTCCAGGAGGACATTTAGAAGACGATGAATCTTTAAATGATTGCTTAAAAAGAGAAATAAAAGAAGAAACTGGAATAGAAATAGAAGATAGTGAAATTGATGAATGTTTCTTAAAAGTAATATGGTTAAATAGAGATTGGCCAAGTGAAGATAAGAATAGAAAATGTGAAATCTATTATTATATTGTTAACACTAATAAATTACCTAATTTAGAAAACATTAATTTGACAAGCTCGGAGAAAGAACAAAACTTTAAAGTTGATTTTGTTCCTTTGAATGAATCAATTGAATATATTAAAGATAATATGCCTAAAAATGAAAAGAATAAAGTTATATCTCCTGATATGATAAATGCTATAAAAGAATATTTAGAACAAAATAGTATATAGGTAATAATTATTATGAATGATTATAGTTTTGAAGAAAGTCAAAATATAAATGATGAAATTATTTTAATATATGAAGATAATGAAAAATATATTTTAAATAATTTATTAAATAAGGGTATTGAAATAATGCCTATAAGATTCTCATATGATTTATCAAATTTTTCAGAAGAATATATAGAAAAAACAAAAAAATTATTTATATATTATTTTAATCTTAACAATTCATATAAAAATGAATTGTTAAGATTAAAAAAGCACTTTCAACATTATAGAAGATTTCCACAAATAGCTTATATACCAAATAAAAAGGAATTCTTTTCAATAATTAAAATGCTCAAAGAACTTAATATAAAGGTTGTTTATAATATAAAAAATATCGAAGCATAGTATACTTCGATATTCCTAAATTGAAATTACTTTTTTAATACTTATTACTTTTTCCTCTGTTACATCTTTCGCACAAAGTTTGAAGATTACTTTCTACTGTTAAACCACCTTTTGAAACTGGAATAATATGATCTACTTCGAGTTTAACACCGTCTAATTTTGCTGAAGCTCCACATACGCTGCATTTAAAACCATCTCTTTTTAGTATTTTATATCTTAAAGAATCTGTCATTATATCTCTTTGATATTTTATAGACTTTTGATAGTTTTCTCTGCTCTCTATAATACTTATCATATTCTTAATTTGATATGCATTATATCGTGCATCTCTATGCCAGTAATTTCGTCTCTGTGGACTAATATAATATGCTTTTATGTGCATATTAATTGCATTTCGATTTTTTATTCTATAGTCTTCACATAGTTTTAACTCATATTGCCTATATTTTTCAAAATTTCTAAAGTATATTCTTTTTATATGTATCTTGCTACTATCATATTCTTCATTTATTATTTCTTTATATTTTCTGTCATAAGAAAAGTAATTTCTCTGACACTCGTCAAACTCTTTAATTAATTCTCTTATTTCATCAAGGTTTTCATTGACAAAAAATATAGCAACATTATTGAGCTCAGCTCTATCTAAAGATGACTTGTAGTCATACCTTTTTTCAAATGCCAACTCTTTATATAAACATTTAATATTAGTTTCTTTATTCAAGGCTAAAAGCTTGTTAAATAGATAACTGTTCTTTTTTATGTACCTATTTTTACAGTAATCATAAATCGCATATATCACTACCATAATAACAAGTACCCACAAAAGTACTATGGCTAATTCATTTGCATCTGCATTCATATGTTTTACCTCTATTATATATTTTATATCATTGATTTATATTTATCAATTATGTGATCTATAATTAATTATTGAAAATATGTTTTAATTGAATAATAAATTATAATATCTTATAATTATACTAGGAGTGTATTATGAAAGATAAATTAATTATTCTTTTATCAATTTGCTTTATTTTAATAGTAAGTTTTATAGGATTCTTTTTATGGAGTAATAGGACTGTATCAAGTATATTTTTAGATATTAATCCTAGTATTAAAATTAATTTAAATAAAAAGGGAATTGTTAAAAGCGTTAAAGCATTAAATAAAGATGCTGAATATGTTATTAATAATCTAGAAGGTAAAACTTTAGAAGATTCATTAAATAAATTAACTGAAAATCTAATTGAAAAAGAGTATATAAAAGATGTTCATATAGAAATAATTTTATATACTGAAGGTAGTATTAATAATGAAAAAGTAATTAATGAAGTATCAAAATCTTTTAATAAAAAAGAAGTTGATACAAGTATTATAGTAGTAGAATCTATTTCTAAAGAAGATAAAAAATTAGCAAAAAAATATGATATATCTCCATCTAAAGCTTCATATATTAATTCAATTAAAGAAGATAATGAAAATATAGATGTAGAAACATTAATAGAAAAACCAGTGGAAGAATTAAATGAAACTAAAGAGACTGGAAAATATTGTGATGCAGGTTATACTTTAGATGGAGATTTTTGTATTAAAGAAATAGGTAGAGAAGCTGCAGAATATGGTAGAGTATGTCCAGAAGGTTATCGTGAATATAAAAATAAATGTTATGCTGAAACTCCATCAATTGAATTAGAAGAATATGAATGTGGAGATAAGGAAAAAACTTTAGTAGGAAATAAATGTATATTTAAAGAAGTAATAGATGCAATTCCTCACTTTACATGTGAAAAAGGTGATTTAGTAGAAAGAGGACGTGCTAAATATAGAAAAGTTAGAGATAATGGGGATCCTCTTCAATATTTATGTGAAGATAAATCAGAAGCACAAGCACCAAAACTTAGATGTTTATATAATCAAGGACATATCATGATTAATGGTAAATGCTATAACGGACCAGCTCCAACTATAAATGGAGGATGTCCAAATGGAGATATATATGAAAAATCAAAAAGTACTTTTGAACCATTATGTCCATATACATTTAAATATACAGTAGCAAGTGGATACTATAGTTGTGAAGAAGGTTATACACTAGAAGGTAGAAAATGTGCAAGAGATAAAATAGAAGATGCATGGCATAAAAGAACATGTCAATCAGGTTATACTATGACAGAAAGTGGATGCCTAAATCTTAATAAATCAACTAACTACATAGATGAATATTACTGTACAAGAGAATTTGCTAGATTAAGAAATAACACATGTATAATAGTAGAAGAAAAAGATGTTAAAAGAAAATAGGGTAATTTAGATTTATTCAATATATATTTAGCAAAAATTTAAATTACTAGAAAAAGTTTTATATAAACTTTAAAAATGTTATAATATAATTATGATAGCATAGGAGTAGTGATAGTATGGCTAAGAAAGGCGTGAGTGATGAATATTATACGCCCGCTCAAACAATAATTAATGAGTTAAAGTATTATGGATATGACGGTTTTTTTAAGGGGAAAACAATATATTTACCGTGTGATTATGATGCGACTCTCCCTTACATAAAGAAGGAAATAAAAACAATAACTCATGTAGAAGGACCAATGAAGATAGAATTTAATGATGAATACGAAATATACAAAGTTGTCCCCGAATTATTTACTGAAAAAGAGAAAAATAATGTCCCAAGAAAATGTCAATTTGTGGCATATTTGACTGAGCATAAAGAAGATTTTGAAATTAAAGATATATATGTGAGTGGATATGACCCTGTATCTGATTGTGGTATGAAATTTCAAAATGCACCATTTGAATTATTTGACATAATAATTACAAATCCCCCATTTAGTCAAATCGAAGATTGGATTAATAAGATTGTCGAATTTGAGAAGAAGGGTGGAAAATTTTGCTTTTTGGCTCCATTATCAATTTTAACTAATACTTTTGCATTTCCATACTTTAAAAGTAAAACATTTTGGTGTGGATATACTGAGCCAAATAAATATGAAGACATAAATGGAAATATAATTGATGCATATTTACCAACGGTGTGGCTGACTAATTTCAATGTAAATAAGCATAAACCTAAGAGGCCATTGTCGAAAAGTTGGAAAAACCATCCTGAAGAATTTATGCCATATTGGAATTATAAAGCAATAAATATCGATTCAATTGATAATATCCCTTACGATTATAAGGGAGTTATGGGAGTGGCAGCAACGTTCTTAAAGGATTTGCATTCAGATCAATTTGAAATTGTTGGATTTGGGCAAGGTAAGAAACAGTTTCAATCTCTTTCAGGGTGGATAGATAGGAGTGATTGGGATTTTAAAAAATATTTAGAATATGCAGACACACCAAGAACCGCACATAGTTTTGATGTTTCAAGCCTTCTTATTTTAACAAAAGATTTAGATCATCCATATAAAGCACCATTTTGTAGAGTACTAATTAAGAATAAAGAGTTATCAGATGATATAGAATATTATGATTATGATGATGTTATAAAATGGGTAAAAAAAGAGTTAAAAGCAAAACCAGCTGATTCAATATGGAATTCAAGATTGTTTAAAAAGAAATCTAATGCCAAGGTAAAGCATGGTAAGGGAGGCAAAAAGTAATGAAAAAAAGAGTAGAGGTTTTAAAAGTTTCCCAAATAGCAAAAAAAATTAAAATTAATCCGGCAACGCTAGAAACAATGGGAGACTCTGAAATAAAAGTAAATATCGAATATCAAAGAGGTGTAATTTATAGCGCTGAAAAGCAGGCATCAGTTATTGAAAGTATGTTAAAAGGCTATGCAATTCCGTCAATTGTTTTGTGGGAAAACGATGATAAAACATTTGATGTTATTGATGGAAAGCAGAGACTTACAAGTATATTTTTATTTCTAAGCGGTAATTTGCAAATTAGTGATATTGGCGATAGAAAAAAATACATATCAGAAATAAGTGAGGATCATAAAGAAAAAATAAATAATTATGAGATTCCATTTATTATTATGAAGGGAACACCAGCAGAAGAACATTATAAGCATGAATTGTTTGAAATATTAAATACAACTGCTGAAAGTTTAAATAGTTGGGAATTATTGCAGGGGACTTATTATGGAAAGTTTTTGAGTACATTTAAAGAAGAAGTTCAAAATCCTCATAATGTAGAAATACAGCCAGAATTTAATTTTAGAGATAAGGCACTTCCAGCAAAGGCAAGATATGTTGGATGCTATAAATTATTACTTATATATTTTGGAAGTGCAAGCAAAATAAAGGAGTATGTGGAGCAACATAGAGAAGACTCCGGAACAGTTTTTTATAATAAAGAGATAAAAAGTATTTTGAAAGAATGCAGCAAGCTTCCAGAACTTAAAAATGTTGAAATATATTTTAACATAATTAGGGAGATACTTAATGACTCTGAAAAATTCAAAAAATACAATGATAATTTTGAAAAAATTGTATCCAAGTTAAAAGAATTTTATGCAGAAAATGTGTATGCCAAGATAAGTGGTAATAATTTAAAAATTATAATCTATAATATATTTGGTTTGGAATGCGGGTATGTAAAATTGGATCCAAAGAGAAATTTTACCGATAAAGATCGTGAAGATTTGTATAAATTATATGAAGCAAAAGGGAAACTAGAAGGAAATAGGGTTCGATGCCCTCGATGTGGGAAGCTTTACTCATATAAAGATATGCACATCGATCATATAATATCACATAAATTAGGAGGGCGAACTACGTTAGAAAATGCACAATTTATGTGTTCTTCATGTAATCCAAGCAAAGGAGCAAATTAGTGCTCTTTTTTATTGTAAAATTATGTCGGTGTTATTTTAGGACCATCTATTAAATATAGGAATGGTAAAATAGTATTTGATCCTTCAGCAAGTTGTAATGATAGAGCTACCCATCAAAGGACTTTAGAAGATGGTATCAAAAAAGTTTTGGAAAAGACTTTTTACGCAATGAGCTTGGTGTATTATTAACTAGAGGAGTTAATGGTTTATATATTTACGCGTGTGATGATGAATTAAGAGAAAGACTAAAAAAATGTATATAGTTGACAAAGTAAGTTAAATATATTATATTTATTCACACACAGAAGTGGAGATTACATAGAAATATGTTAAGTGTCGCTATACACCGATAGTGGTTAGAAGAGATGTGGGAATAGACACACCTGCCTGTGTGTATTTATTGTAATAGTATAGAGGCAGTATAACTTGATGTATGGCAACACTGAGGAGGCTTTCGTTCGATTCGAGATTACAATAATATGTTGTAAAAATAAAAAGTCTACAAAATATTTTGCAGACTTTTTAAATACTTAATACAAATGATTTCTTTATTTTATTACTTATAATAGGTGATAATGCATTATATATTTCTTCATATATATCTAGTATTAATTTTACATTTTTATCAGTTGGTTCTAGGTAATATAAATTGTTAATTTCTATTTTACCACTATCTTTAAAATAGAATACATTATGATATCCATCATTTACAAATGCATGTGGGAATTCTTTGCAGTTTGGTAGTTCTTTTGAATATTTTGATATTATGTTTTCTATAATATTTGGATCAATTGTTGCATATGAAGTCTCATCTTTTTCATATTCTTTTATATGAATATTATTTTCTTTTTCGTTTGTAATTTCTAATGATGTTAATTCCATTCCTCAGGCATCTTTTAATTGATATTTAAATATAATATTATTTTTCATAATTCACCTCATGGTAATTGTATCATAGTTTTAATAAAAATGGTATAATTGGGTAGGAGTTGATAAGATGGGACTAATAGATTCTGCACTTTATGCATTGAGATTTAAAGAAACAATATTTTATAAAGAAGATAGTGAATTGCATTTAAAACATGGTGCATTGTGTAAATTAAATAATGAATATCCTAATAATAAAGATTTGCAAAGTGAATTGAATATTGTGAAAAAAGGACTTGAAGGGGAAAACGAAATTGCATATCAATTAAGGAAAGCAAATATTGGAATGTATGTTTTAAGAGATATTAATGTAAAATATAAGGATTTAACTGCCCAAATAGATTATGTAATTATAACTCCTGTTTTTACATATTATGTTGAATGTAAAAATCTTACTGGTAATATTACTGTTACAGATAAAGGAGATTTTATTAGAGAAACCATTGTAAATGGCAAAAAGATTAAAACGGGAATGTATTCTCCTTTAAGACAAGTAGAAGCACAAAGAGAAGTTATTAGAAAAATATGGGAAGATAATTCTTCTATAACCAAGAAAATATTTGCTTCTAAGAATTTTGATTATTATAGAAGGGTGTTGGTTGTAGCCACTAATAAAGACACTATACTTAATACCAATAGAGCTCCTAAAGATATTAAATATAAAATATTAAGAGCAGATTCATTGGTTAGACAAATAGAGTATGACATAAATCATAGAAATAATGATGATTATGTTGATTCTAAAAGAGATATGGAAAGGATTGCTCAATCATATATAGATTTATCTGTAAAAAAAGATATTAATTATTATGAATTTTATAAGAAAAAATATTTTGATACTAAAAATAAAGGCTTAAGAGATAAATTAATTGAATTTAGAAAAGAAAGATCTTCTAAAATGAATATGCCAGCTTATTATGTATTTAATGATGAAGAATTGGATAAACTAATTGAATTAAAGCCTAAAACACTAGAAGAATTAAAGCCAATATTAACTGAGATTAAGATTAAAACTCATGGAGAGCAAATACTTGAAGTATTAAACATAAATAATTAAAAAAGTGTATAGATAAAAAAGAAATAGAAGTGTGCTTCTATTTCTTTTCAGCTCTAATAATAACTTTTCCAACACATTTTTCATTTATTGGTATAATTCCATCTTCACAGTATTTTACTTCGGTTTTTTCAGCTTTTAAAACTTTATGGCATTTATTATTTTTTAATGTATATCCTTTAGTGCAAGTATATTTTGTTTTATAATCTTTTACATCTGTTTTTAAGCAAGTTGCACCAATTAGGTTATATCCTGCTTCGCATGAATAATCTGTTCTAGCAATGCTTATATATCTTTCTGAAACACATTGTCCATTTCTTAATACTCCTTCTGTACAGATATATGATGCTTCCTTTGAAACAATTATTTTCTTTCTGCAGCTTCCTAAATATAATTCATATCCGTCATCACATCCTGTTGTGGTGTAACCATTCTTGTATATTGTTTTCGTAGGCACACTGCTCCCATATCTATAACACTGACTATCATTATAGTATGAATATCCTTCTGGGCAGAAAGATCCAGAGGCTTTTGGAGTGGAGTATTGTACTTCATAGCATAAACCATCTTTTAATGTTCCACTTATACAATATGTTTTAGCGGCTGCAGCTTTTTTGTCTACTAGTATACATATGCCATCACTATATTCATATCCTTTGTCACAGTATTTTGAAGCAGTTGCATCAGCTGTTATAGTCATTTGGCATTCACCACTAATTAACTCATAGTTTTCGGGACATTCATATTTAACTAATACATCAGTGTTTATATCTTTGCTGCAAGACTTTCCATTAAGAGTATAGCCATCTGGACAAGTGTATTCTCCACAGCCGCTAAGGACAAATATAAATATTATTAATAAAACTATTTTTATCTTTTTCATTTGTATATTCCTCAATATAAATTTATCATGTAATCTCATAAAAAAGTAGTTACCAAGTATTTTTTAACAAGTTGTTTACACTTAATAATAATGATATAATAGTTCTATAATAGAAGTCTTTATGGAAGAATCAAGGAAAGAAAGAGATAAAGAATTAGTAAGAGAGTATTTGAAAAGTAAAAGAAGTGAACAATTACAAAACTTAGTTGAAGAAATTAAAGAAGTAAAAGATGATAAAGAGTATCTAATGAATGAATATAATTTTGAAACTTTAGGAAGAGTAATAAATGAACTTAGAAAAGAAGGAGAAAATGTTACTATTCTAAAAGAAGCGTGGAATGAAAAAATAGATCAAGAATTAGAGGAAGAAGAATCATCTGATTTGAGTTTCTTTGGTGCATCTTTAAACTATACCTTATTTGGTAGTAAAGGGCTAAATAAAAAGAGCAAAAGCAAAGATTCATTTGATGATTATGAACCATATAATTTCGAAGAAGAAGAAGAACTTGAAGATGATGATTATTTTAATGAAGATTTAGATTAATATTCCATAAATTGGTAATATTTAAATATAATAAGTGTTAATAATAAATATAGGTGATTGCCTTGAAGAAATTATTAACACTTATTTTTTATTCTAGTTTATTATTTTTTTTCTTTGATGTTAAAGATTTAAATTCTATAGATGATATAGCTTTAATATATGATAATAAAAACTTAGAAGATGAAGAATATTATAATATAAGCTTTTATGATTTTTATTTAAATGAACTAGAAGATGCTTTTAAAGATTTAGATATTAAGATATTAAGTATTACTCCAGAAGATTATGATAAGATTAATTTTATAAGTGTTGATAAAGTAATTGAAGAAGTTAAAAATAATTTAATAAATGAAGGCAAAGTTGAAGAATCAATTAATGTATATAAAAATAATTTTAAGATTAAGAGTATGGTATTAATAGGTACTAAGAAAGATATATTAAAGTTAGAGGGTAGAGTTAAGATTATATAATATTGAACTATTAATTATTATTTTGTAAAATATTATTAGGTGTTAATATGAATGTAATAGTTAAAAGTTTAATATATTTTGGTATATGTTTTATGACTGTTTTATTAATATATTTATTATTTATTAATAGAAAGTTTAGAAAAGAATATAAAGAAGGTAAAGAACAAGTAGAAATATATTATTTAGTTAAAAGATTTAAATTAGATATGAAAATAACTAAATATAAAACTATTAAATTAATTGTATCTATATTAAATTCATTTATAGTAGCATTTACTTTTACAATAATAATTAATCTTAAATTCAAATATGCTTATAAATTAATGATTGCTTTTGTTATTATGTTTATAATGATTTATTCATTATATGAGATAACTGGTAGAATATTAAAGAAAAAAGAACTTAAGAATAATGACATAAAGTGACATTATTCTTTTTTTTATTATGTTAATCTTTTTTAGGAGGGTTTATGAAAAGAGTAAAAATATTTGATGAGCCTCATGAAAAAGATTTAGAAGATGATATAAATGAATTTATTAACACTGTTGATGAAATATATGATATACAATTTAGAACAGCAGTATCAATATTTTCTGAAGATCAAATATACTGTTTTTCTGCAATGATTGTATATGAAATTAACTAAGAATTCTTTTATATCAGGCTCCTTAATTGCAACTGTTGCGATTGTTATAACTAAAATTTTAGGAGCATTATATGTAATTCCTTTTTATAAAATAATTGGACCTAAAGGTGGAGCCTTATATTCTTATGCATATAACATATATGTATTATTTTTAAATGTATCTTATGCAGGATTACCTGTAGCAATATCTAAAATAATAAGTGAATATAATTCTTTAGAATATTATTATTCAAAAGAGTTAGCTTTTAAAATAGGAAAAAGAATAGTAACTATTATATCTTTTATATGCTTTTTAATATTATTCATATTTTCTAAGTCTTTTGCTTACTTGATAATAGGTAATAATACTCTAGGTAATACTATAGATGACATTTCTTTAGTTATAAAATGTGTATCTTTTTGTTTATTAATTATTCCTTTTTTATCAGTTACTAAAGGATACTTACAAGGTCATAAATTTATAAGTGTTACTAGTATAAGTGAAGTTATAGAACAACTATTTAGAATATTTATAATATTATTTGGATCTTTTTTAGTTATTAATTTATTAAAAAAAGAAATAAGTATTGGAGTATCAGTTTCTATATCTGGAGCTTTCTTTGGAGGTTTAATATCTTATTTATATTTGAAATATAAAATGAATAATAATAAAGATAAATTCATAAAGGATAAGGTAAATATAAATGATAATGTAAGTAAAAAAGAAATTATTAAAAAAATAATAACTTATTCACTTCCTTTAATAATTACTTCAGTTGTGACAAATATATATTCAATGACTGATTTATCTTTAATAATAAGAGGATTATCTTCTTTGGGATATGAAGGAAGTGAAGTAGAAGAGATATCCAGTATTATATCTACTTGGGGAAATAAGATATGTGTTTTAATTCAATCAGTATCTTTAGGTATTAGTGTCAGTTTAATTCCTAATATAGTGAGTGATTATGTAAAAGGTGATAAAAGTTTATTTGAATCTAAAGTATTAAAATCAATAAGTATGGTTATATTTTTATCATTACCTATGAGTGTGTTTATATCTTTAAATTCTAAATATCTATATACATTATTTTATGGTTATAGTGAATATGGAATTATTGTTTTAAAATATTTAGTATTTGTGTCTTTTCTATCTAGTATGCATTTAGTATTAAATATGATTTTGCAAGGACTCAATGAATATAGAATAATTTATTTAAATACTATAATAGGCTTTCTAATAAATGGTATACTCGATATTCCATTAATGAAATTATTTAATTTATATAATATATATCCATATTATGGCGCAATTACATCATCAATAATAGGATATAGTTTATCTATTACAATAATAATAGTTTTTCTTAAAAAGAAGTATGATTTTAAATTTAAGAATATAAATAACATTTTAATTAAAATGATATTACCTTTAATAATAGTCTTTACATATAATCTTATTATAAATAAGTTAATAATACTTAATCATAATAGGCTAATACAAATACCAATATTAATACTCAATTTCCTTATAAGTAGTGGGATATATTTATTTATAACATATAAATCTAAACTAATAAACATGGTATTTGGTGACAATCTAATAAATAAAATTAAAAGTAAAATAAGTGCAAAATATGTGTAAACTTGTAATATTTTACAACAAATGCTAAAATATTTATTAGAATAAGGAAGTGGGAGTTACCTATGGGGAATGAAGAATATAAAGAGATTATGGATGAACTATATAAATTCTTAAGAGATAAAATTAACATAGCTTTAGGTGAATATTTAACTGATAAGCAAAAAGAAAAATTGGGTTCTTTTGATTTTGAGAATAATATAGTAGTAGGTAAAGAAAGTAATAAACTTATCGAATATAAAATGTCAGATGATAAAATCTATGTAAGTGATGAATTCTTAACTCCTGAGTATATTGAAAAAGTAAAAGAAAAAAATCCTGAATTTGATTTAGTAGATTTAAAGAATAGAGTAAATGCAGAAAATCCTAAAGTATTATTAGAAGAGTTAATTACTTTTAGTTCTGATCTTAAGCTAACAGAAAAAGATTTAATTAAATCATTATTTACTCAAGAAGTATTAAAAATGATTCTAATGAATGAAGATATGGATGCTAAAGAAGATGCTATTATGACTGGAACTATAGAATTACTTGCTCATAAATTAGGAAGTCAAAATGGATTTTTAGTAAGTACTCCTAAAAAGTATGAGAGAGAATTAGAAGCAGCGATTGGATTAAAAGATGAACTTGAAGATAAATTCGAAGAAATAATATTAAAAGGTAATGTTCTAGATTATTTATCAAGAATTCAAAATAGTAGATTACTTGAAAAAATAAATGAACTTGCTGATGATAGAAAAATTATTGAAAGTACACAAAACTTAGACAACGTTATTGATTCAATAGTTAATATGACAAATGAAAATCAAGAGATAATTGATGAAGTAAATAAAAAGGAAGAGGTGAAAGAAATGATGGAAGAAAATAAAGAGAAAATAGTTGAAATAGGTGATACTGAAGAGGTTAAAACTGAACCAATAGTAACAGAAGTAAGTGAAGTCCCTACAAATGATGTTGTGGAAAGTGCCCCTATAGTAGAAGAAAGAGTGCAGGAAGAAGTTGCAACAGTAAATGATGAAACTGTCATTCCGCCTGTCCCAGAGCCAGTAGTTGAAGAACCTACACCAACACCTGTTGTTCCAGAACCAACTCCAGTAGTTAATGAAGTAACTTCAGAACCAGCAAAGACTAATAAGAAAGCATTAATCTATACAGTAGTAGTAATATTAACAATTGCTCTTGGTGTATTAATTGGTTACTTATTATTTAAATTTAAATAGACTTTAAAAAGTCTATTTTTTTTGTTATAATTTTTTAAAGAGGGTGGATTATGAAAATTATTTTTATTAAAGATGTTAAAGGTCAAGGAAAAAAGGATGATATTAAGGAAGTTAAAGAAGGATTTGGTGAATTCTTAATAAAGTCTGGAAATGCTGTTTTATATACCAATAAAAGTTTAGAAATATTAAACAAACAAAAAGAAGTTAGAAAAGAAGAAGAAACTTTAATTAAGAATGAAGCTCTCGAATTAAAAAGAAAACTAGAAAAATTGAATTTGAAATTTAAAGTTAAAACAGGTAAAGATGGCAAAGTATTTGGTAATATTTCTAGTAAACAAATATCAGAAGAATTAAAGAATCTTGGATTTAATATTGATAAAAAGAAAATAGTAATAGATTATCCACTTAATATGCTAGGAAAGTTTATAGTAAAGATTATTTTACATAAGGAAGTTACTAGTGAGTTACATGTTGAATTAATAAATTAGGAGGTATTTATGGCAACAAGAAATGATCCAAAAAGTTTAGAAGCTGAAACTAGTGCATTAGGTTGTGCATTTTTAAATAAAAATTCACTTGAAAAAATGTGTGAAGAATTAACAAATGAAATGTTTTATAGTGATGCAAATGCTAAAATATTTTCAGTATTAAAAGAGCTTTATACAAAAAATGTTCCAGTTGATTCAACAACAGTAATTAATGAATTAGAAAAGAAAAAAGAATTAAATTCTATTGGTGGAGTTGAATATATAACTGAAATAATAGATAATGCTGGATCTATATATCATTTAAATGAATATATTAAGATTATTTATGAAAAATATATTTTAAGAAATTTAATAAATAAATCAAACGAAATAATAGAAGAAGCTTATGAAGAAAAAGAAGAAGTAGAAGATATAATAGAAAATGCTGAAAGAAATATATTAAGTGTTCATACAGATAGATTAGGTAAAGAAATTAAAAGTATTCAAGATATATTACCAGAAGTTCAATCAGAAATAGAAGAACTTGCTAAGTCAAAAACTGGAGTTACTGGTGTTCCAACTGGATTCCATGACTTGGATAAAAAAATAAGAGGATTCGCTAAAAACCAAGTAGTAATTGTTGCTGGTAGACCTGGTGCTGGTAAATCAACTTTTGCACTTAATTTAGGCCTTAATGCTGCAATTCTTGCAAAGAAAACAGTTGCATTCTTTAGTTTAGAAATGCGCGCAGAAGAAATTGTAAAGAAAATGTATAGTGCTATTGGTAGAATAGATGGTAACACTATCGCTACTGGTAAACTTAATAATACAGATTGGAAAAAATTTAATGAAGCACAAAGTGAACTTGCTGATACTAAATTCTTTATTGATGATACTTCAGATATAAGTGTTAATGAGATAAAGAGAAAATGTAGAAGATTAAAAGCTGGAGACAATGGATTAGATTTAGTAATAATTGACTATTTACAACTTATTAATAGTTCTGCAAAGTATTCTGGAAATAGAGTTGCTGAAGTAAGTGAAGTATCAAGAGATTTAAAGAAACTTGCAATGGAATTAGAAGTACCAGTTATTGCTTTGGCTCAACTTTCTCGTGGTACTGAGCAGAGAAAAGGCGATGATAGGAAACCAAGATTAAGTGACTTAAGAGATTCAGGTTCTATTGAACAAGATGCTGATATTGTGTTATTCTTATATAGTGAAGATTATTATGAAAATATAACAAATACAACTTCTAAGATAGAATTATTAATTGCAAAACATAGAAATGGTGAAACTGGTAGTGTAGAATTTGTATTTGAAAAGAATATAAGCAAGTTTAACAATTTTGCTTATAAAGAAGAAGGTAAAAATGAATAAGGGAAAAGTTTTAGGTGCAATTTTTTGCATATTAATGGGTGCTTTAATATTTGGAATAGGTTTTGTTGATAAAGAAAGTAATAAAGATACAGTTACTTTATTTCAAGTATATCTTAATGGTAAGAAAATAGGGCTTATTAAAAGTGACCAAGAATTATATGACTTAATTGATACAGAACAAGCTCAATTAAAAGAAAAGTATAATGTAAGTAAAGTGTATCCTCCTCATGGACTTAAAGTAACTGCAATAAAAACTTATGATAAAAGAGTAATTGAGGCAAGAGATATTTATAATAAAATTAAAAATCAAGCTCCATTTACTATAAAAGGATATCAAATAACAATAAATGATGAAGAAGAACCTAAATCATTTTATATATTAAATAAAGAAGATTTAGACACAGCAGTTAAAAATACAGTTATGTCGTTTGTACCAAAAGATAAGCTAGATGACTATTTAAATAGTACACAGCCAGAAATAACAGAAGGTGGAGAAATAGTTGATAATGTATATTTAAAACAAGAAATTAAAGTAAAAGAAGCATTAATATCAACAGAGGAAAACATATTTACAAATGCAGAGGATTTAAGTAGATATATGTTATTTGGAACACTTGAAGCAGATAAAGAATATGAAATTAAAAAAGGTGATGATGTTAAAAGTGTTGCTACTAACAATATGCTAAGTGTTAATGAATTCTTAATAGCAAATCCTCAAATAGTAAGTGAAAATGCATTATTATCAGTAGGACAAAAAGTAAATATATCACTTATTAACCCTTTAGTTGATGTTATAGAAGAAACAACAAGAGTAGAAAAACAAGATATTAAATTTGAAACAACAGTTGAATATGATAATAGTTTAAGTGCATCAGTAAGATATGTAAAACAAGAAGGATCTAATGGACTTGTAAAAGTTACATATAAAAACGAAATAATAAATGGATTATTAAACGATGCAGTTACAATTTCAACAGAAGAAATAACACCAGTAATTAATAGAATATTAGTTGTAGGTGGAATAAATACAGTATATGTTGGAGACTCATCTTACTGGGCATGGCCTACAAATAAACCATACAGAATATCTTCATATTTTGGACCTCGTTGGGGTAGCTGGCACTATGGTATTGATATTACTGGTACAGGTCATGGCTCACCAATATATTCAATACAAAATGGTACAGTTATTAGAACTGGTACAAGAAGTGATATGGGTAATTTCGTAATGATAACACATAATAATGGCTATAATTCAGTATATATGCATTTATCTAAAATATTAGTTAATGGTGGAGATGCAGTAGTTAAAGGACAAACAATCGGTTTAATGGGTACTACTGGTAGATCTACAGGTACACACTTACACTTAGGAGTATGGACTGGTTCAACATCTTATAGTAATGCTCGTATGATAGATCCATTAACTATATATAGATAATGAAAATAACAATATTAGGTAGTGGTTCTAAAGGGAATTCAACATTAATAGAGATTGAAAATATAAAAATCCTAATTGATGTTGGATTTTCTTATCGAACTTTAAAAGAAAAATTAGCTAGTATTCACGTAGACCCATTAACAATAGATTATATATTAATTACCCATGATCATAGTGATCATATATATGGACTTAAAACATATTTAAAAAATTATAAACCATTTGTTTATATGAGTAAAAAAATAGCAGATATATTCTTTGATTTTAAATATGAAAATTTAATATATATAGAAGATGAATTAAAAATAAATGATATAACCATAACAACACTTGAAACATCACATGACGCAACTGATTCATGTGGATATTTAATAACATATAAAGATGAATCATTAGTTCAAATAACAGATACTGGTTATATACATTCAAAAGTATTAAATAAAATTAAAAATAAAACATATTATATATTTGAAAGCAATCACGATATAGATATGCTTATAAATGGAAAATATCCTCCTCATTTGCAACATAGAATATTATCAGATAGAGGGCACTTATCAAATGACCTAGCTGGTTCTTATTTATCAAGAATAATAGGCCCTAATACTAAGAAAGTAGTACTAGCTCATTTAAGTGAAGAAAATAATACTCCAAAGGTAGCTTTAGATACAGTAAAAGAAAAACTAAAAGAACAAGATATAAGAGTAGATTTAATAACTGCATCACAATATGAATTAACAGAGGTATCAAATGATTAAAATATTATGTGTAGGAAAAATAAAAGAAGATTACTTAAAAGAATTAATAAATGATTATCAAAAAAGAATAACTGCTTATCATAAATTAGAAATAATTGAGTTAAAAGATAGTGATATAGAAACAGAATCAAAAGAAATAATAAAAAATATAAATGAAAAAGATTATAATATATTACTTGACATAAAAGGAAAAAAATATAATTCGAATGAATTATCGAAATTAATAGATAACACATTTATAAATGGACATGGAACCATTACATTCATAATAGGAGCTTCCAATGGAGTAACAGAAGAAGTAAAAACAAAATGTAATGAGAGATTATCATTTTCTGATTTAACATTTCCTCATGGATTATTTAGAGGGATGCTACTAGAACAAATATATAGATCATTTAAAATAATAAACAATGAAAGTTATCATAAATAGTGATAACTTTTTTTTATATAAATAAAATTTATTATGTGGACTATTTTAATAATGTATTTATTTGTATTATCTATTTATTTATCTTTTAAATTAAAATTTAGGAATTATAAAATTAATATTAAAGAATTGATTAAGAAAGATAAAACATCTTTATTTTTAACTTTAGGTACTAAAATAGGAGTTGGTTCTATTATTGGAACAGCATCATCTATTTTAATTGGCGGTTTTTCTTCAGTTATATGGATAATTATATTTTCTTTTTTGTTTACATCTTTAATATATTATGAAAGTTATTATGGGAATAAATATAAGAAAGATGGAATAGGTGGGCCATATTTTATAAATAGATATGGTTTAAATAATAGAATACTTTCTGTTATTAGTTTAATTTTATTAATTATTTCGTATTCTTTTATATTTCAAATGATTCAATTTAATACTATTAGTTATATTCTTGTTAATGATTTAAATATATCTAAATTATTAATTATATTAGTAAGTATATTATTTCTTTATATAACTTTAAAACTATCTATTAAAGATGTACTTAATATATTAAATAAATTAGTTCCTTATATGTGTTTAATATTTATATTAGTTTGTTTATATATAATATTAAGAAATATTAATAATATTAATTTTAATATATTTATTAAAGATTTCTTATCTTTTAAAAGTATATTTAGTGGGTTAGTGATAGGTATTAAAAGAAGTATATTTATGAATGAAGTTTTAATAGGAACAACATCAACTGCATCAGCAAGTGATAAAAATGATATTGAAGCCTCAATTAAATATCAAATACTAAGTGTATATTTTATATCAATAGTTATTACTTTATTAGTAGCATTTTTATTATTAATATATTTAAGTAATAATGTTATACCTGGTGATTATAATATTTTAATGAGTAGTGTATTTTCATATTCTTTAGGTAATTTTGGAATATACTTTTTATTAATTATTTATTTATTATTTGGGATAACTACTGTACTTAGTGGTTATTATATAGGAATATCAAATATTAAGTATTTAAGTAATAATAAATTTTTATTACTAATATTTAAGACATTATTTATAGTTAGTTGTATTTTAGGTATTATTTTAAATAATAATTCTATTTGGAAATATTCGGATATTTTATTATTTATTATGATTATTATAAATTCTTATAGTATAATTAAATTAGTGATGTATGATGATAGGTAATGATTGGGATATAGTGTTAAAAAATGTATTTGAAAGCGATGGATTTAAGAAGTTTTTAGATGTAGTTAAAGATAAATATAAAAATAGTACTTGCTTTCCTAAATATGAAGATATATTTAATGCTTTAAAATTAACTCCATTTAAAGATGTAAAAGTAGTTATACTTGGACAAGATCCATATCATGGAGTAGGTGAAGCTCATGGATTATCTTTTTCTGTTCAAGAGGGTATTAAACTTCCTCCATCTCTTCAAAATATTTATAAAGAGTTATATGATGATTTGGGTATTAAGATAGATGGTACTGGAGATTTAACTCCTTGGGCTAAAGAGGGTGTCCTTTTATTAAACTCTGTATTAACCGTTGAAAAAGATAAACCAGCATCTCATAAAGATTTGGGTTGGGAATTATTAACAGATCATATTATTAAATTATTAAATACTAAAGATACTCCAGTTGTATTTATATTATGGGGTAATTTTGCTAGAAGTAAGAAAGTATTTATTACTAATCCTAAACATTTAATTATAGAAAGTACTCATCCATCTCCTTTTTCTGCAAGAAATGGTTTTTTTGGAAGTAGACCATTTTCTAGAACCAATAACTTTTTAAAAAAGAATGGAATGAAAGAAATTAATTTTAAAATATAAGAGATGAACTTTAAAAGTTCATCTCTAAATTATCTTCCATAATATTATCTAAATATAATTGTTTAAATGGATATTTCTTTTTAAATAATTTATAAGGAAATTTTTTAACTAAAGCATTATATTCAGCAGCATATTTATTATAGAATTTTTTACCACCTGATAATAATATATCTAAATCTTTTATATCATTTATAAGTCCTTTAAAACTTTTTACTTTAACTATTTCTTTATAATCATCTTTAATATCCATTATTTCTTCAGTAGCATCTGCTAAAACATTATCAAAATTAATACTATTAGTTTTTTCATTTCTTATTTTTTTGACTGCTTCAAACTTCTTGCTTTCTAATTTTAATTCTCTTTCAATAATATTAATTGTTCTAATAGTTAAATCTAATTTTTCTTTTAAATTATCTTTAATTGTTTTATCAGAGATGCTCATTTTATATTTTAAAGAATTTATTTTATTTTTATAATTTAGTATTAATATAGATATGATAGCTGCAATAAATATAACAGCTGCAACTACAACTAAAATCACATAACCTTTTTCCATTTACTACTCCTTACAATAAATTATATCAAAAAATTATGGACTTTTATAGTCCATAATTTATTTTTTCTGGAAATTCTACATAATCAAGATATATAAGTAAAATCAAATACCATTTTCCTGTATCAGGATCACTTAGAATTAGATGATCACGTCCTGCTTGTTCAATTATTCCTTCAAATATCTTATCTCTCCACTCAACTGAATCAGAATATGATACATAAGCTTTTACTTTTTTACCTTTATTCATTCTAAGTATATTTTCAACATAGCTTTGTTCATTAGGTATTTCAGTAGTAATTGGTGGGTTAACATATGTATCAGCAGGCCTCATATTAGATGGGTAAGTAGGGGTCTTATAGTAGCTTCCGTTCATTATAAACACTTCCTTTTTCTAATCTAATATATGAAATAACTATAAAAAAATGAATAAATATAGTATACTTATAGTAGAGGTGTGTAATGAAAGTTAAAGTAGGTATTAGTAATAGACATGTTCATTTAACAAAGGAAGTAAAAGATATTTTATTTGGCAGCGATTTTGAATTAGAAGTTAAAAGAGAATTACTTCAAACTGGAGAATTTGCAAGTACTTCTAAAGTTACTCTTAAAACAGATAAAGGTATAATAGAAGATGTTAGAGTAATAGGACCTTTAAGAAAATATACACAAGTGGAGATACTTAAAAGTGATGAAGAATTATTAGGACTTAGTACTACTGAAAGAAATAGTGGTGAACTTGATGATACTCCAGGAATAACATTGGTTGGACCATTAGGAGAAGTATATGTGCCTTCTTGTGTAATTATCGCAAATAGACACATTCATATGACACCAAAAGATGCAGAAGAATTTGGTGTAGTAAATGACCAAAGCGTTTCTATTAAAAAAGATGATACTGTTATTAACAATGTTCATATAAAAATTAAAGATAATTTTGTATTAGAATGTCATTTAGATAAAGATGATGAAATAAAATATAATGTACATACAGGTGATGAAGTAGAAATAATTAAATAGGAGGTTTCTATGCTAACATTTAAAAATCTATTCTTTCTATTTATGTTTTATTCAATAGTTGGATGGGTGCTAGAAGTAATTTATAGTGCTATTACAGACCATAAATTTGTAAATAGAGGATTTTTAATTGGTCCATATTGTCCAATATATGGATTTGGATGTTTAATGATTACTGTATTTTTGTGGAATAATACACAAGATTTTGCTGGAGTATTTTTAAAATCAGTATTTATATGTTCTATTTTAGAATACTTTACTAGTTATTTATTAGAAAAAATATTTAAATATAGATGGTGGGATTATTCAAATAAAAAGTATAACATTAATGGTAGAATATGTTTAGAAACTATGATACCTTTTGGACTTGGTGCTTGTTTAATCGCTAGAGTGATAAATCCATTTTTATTTAAAGTATTTGGTCTTATGAATAATACTTTTTCAACTATTTTATTTATTATATTATTTGTAATTATAATCATTGATACGTTGTTTTCAAACATTTTTGTCTATAAAATATCAAAAGTTCAAAAGAATACAAAAACAGATTCAACAGAAGAATTAAAAGCAAAAATGATTGAATTTATTACAAAAGGAAGAACTTTTTATAAAAGAATATTTGATTCATTCCCAGATCTTAAAAAAACAAAATAAAATCGCTTATTTATTTAAGCGATTTTTTCTTCTTCAATTACAATTACTTCCATAGGACATTTTTCAACTGATCCAAGTAATCTTTCTTTGTCTTCAGGTTTAACTTCTTCTTTAACGACTTTACTTAAACCATCATCACCAAATTCAAAATAGTCTGGATTCTCTCCGATGCATATTCCACATCCTATGCAGCCTTCTTTAACAACTAATTTTTCCATAATTCTCTCCTTAATAAAATTATATACTTGATAGTTAAAAAAATCAATTGTTCTTGAAAAAAAGTATAATTTAGTATATTATTATAGTGGTGAATAATATGAATTCTAGAGTAGAAAAGTATGATAATCCTGAGAATAACACAGAAATACCTTCAAGAGTTGCAAGAAATCAAAATCTTTACAACGAACTTAGTATGTCTGATTTTTCTGATTTAAAGCCTAATGATAATGTAAAGGTTATTGAAAATACAGGAAATAGAATAGATCTAAACAAAATTAAAGATTATCTTGAAAGTAATGAAGAAGAAAAAATACAAAGTAAAAGCGTTGTTGTAAAAGATGATATTGAAACTGTTTCTAATGATGAACTCTTTTATGATGAAAAAGATTATGATATTAATGCAATTCTAGAAAAAGCTAAAGAAAATAAAGAATCATATTATGAAGATGAAAAACATAAAAAATTAAGAGATACTCAATATGATATTTTGAGTAAAATTAAAGTTTATGATGAAACTGAAGATGAAGAACCTGTTGAAGAAAAAGTAGAACTTAATACTGATGAAAAAACTTTAATAGATTTAATAAATACTGTTACTAAAAATAAAACTGATCTTTTAGAAGAATTAAAAAAAGGCAGTGAAAATACTATAGTAACTTCACCAATTAATGAAGAAGGTAATGATGAAATAATTAGTGAAGCTATAGAAGAATCTAAAAAAGAACCAGAGAAAATGATATTTAGTAAAGATGAAATACTTAAGGAACTTGCTCCTGAAGATACAAGCAAGGGTTTATTTAAAGAATTAAATTCTAAAGAAGAAAAATTAGAAGTACCTGTAGATAAAAAAGAAGATACTTTTGAATTAAAAGAAATGGGTAACGATGAGGCTTCTATTAAAAATTTAGATAAATCTTTTTATACTAATTCTATGAGTTTTAGTAAAGAAGATTTTGAAGGATTTGATGAATTAGAAAAAACAGTTAAAAAGAATAATAAGATGGTTAAATTAGGTATAGTAGCTTTAGTTTTACTAGCTTTAGCAACAATTTTTATAGTACTTAAATATGTATTAAATTTATTTTAATTAATATAATTTAATGTGAGTAGAGTTAGATTAAAACAGAAATATAAAATTAAGACAATAAACAAGGTAGTAATTATTTCTATCCTTGTTTTTTTTAATAGTGTTTTTATGTTAATAACATTTAATAGAATAACAAGACCTATACTTTTAGATTATGCAAAGAATAAAATAGAATTAGAAACTAAAACATTAATTGCAAAGACTATTAATAGTGAATTAAATAATAATTTAAATGATTATAAAGATATTTTTAAAATGATTAATAATAGTGAAAAAGAAACGGTATTAATTGATTATGACACTATTAAAATTAATAAAATATTAAACAATATAACATTAAATTTAATTAATAACTTAAAATCTATAGAAGATAATTCTTTTTCAAATAATAATACAATTTATTACATTCCTTTCGGAGCGATAACTAATTTGGGAACCTCAAACTGGATTGGGCCTCAAATACCGATTAAAATAATGACATCTGGTAATATAGAATCTAAAATAAAAACCACCTTAAAAGAATATGGAATAAATAATTTGGTATTAGAAACCTATATAGACATAAATGTTGATACAAATATATTGCTTCCATATACTAGTGGAATTGTCAAAGTTAATTATGAAGTTCCTATTATTAAAAAAGTAATAGAGGGTAAAATACCATCTGTTTATGGAGGAATGTACTCTACTTCTTCAAATGTAGTTAATGATTTAATTGAGTAAATTTAAAATATATGGTAATATTATTTTGGTGGTTATATGGAAAAGATTATAGAACTTGAAAATAATAAATATAAACTAATTGAAAATTATAATGATGGATTTAATGAAGAAGAAATAAAAGAAAAATATACTGATTTTTTTGAAGGATATGATTATATAGTTGGTGATATAGCTTATAGTAAGTTAAGATTAAAAGGATTTAATAAGAAAAGTAATGAAAACTTTAATAGTATTAATGACTTTTCTAGATTAAAGACTTATTTAAAAGAAAATTGTGCTTATGGATGCAAATATTTTGTTTTAGAAAAAATACAAAAATAATTGATTGTATTTTTTTTTGTGTTATAATTATTGTATAGAGTAGAGGAGGGTGTTTATGAGAAAAATAACTGTAAAAAATATGGATGGAACAATGGAAGAAGTTGATTTAGTTAAGTCATTCGGAATTGTAGACATTGATAAAGATTTTGTTATTCTTTCAAAAAACGAAACAAATGGAGAAGGGCTTTCAAAAGTGTATGTTTCTGAAGTAGTAGAAACAAGCCCAGGAGTATTTGAACTTGTAGGTATATCAGATGATGCTCTATGGGACAAAGTAAAACAAGCAATGAAAGAAATAGTTCAAGGATAGAAGGTGCAAAAATGAATAATGTTAGAGAAGGAAAAGTAAACAGTAATGTTAGATTATTAGGTAAAAAAGGCGAATTGAAGGCTTTGCTAATAAGTGGTGCAACAGCGAAAGTAATTGATTTAAAAGAATTACCACAAAGATTAGTCCGTGATTTAGGTGTAGAACCAGAAATGCAAATTAATACTGAAACACCATTAGTAAGTCCACAATATGCAGGTAACCCAGTTGTTACTGCTGCAAGTGCAGCGGCTGGCTTTGATGTTACTCAAACACCACCTGTTCAAGAAACAGATATTCCTGAAATAGTTCCAGTTTCAATTGCTACTCCAGCAGTAGAGGAACCAGTAGTTGGACCTACTATTAATGTTCAACCAGTTCAGCCAGAACCAGCTTTAAATTCTGAAGTAGTTCAATCAAATGAAACGCCAATTATTGAAACACCAGTTTTTGAAACACAAAAGGTAGTGACTCCAGCTATAGATGATCCTGTTATATCAGCTATTAATAATGAATTAATTAAACCTCAAAGTGGGGCTCAAGAACCAGAACCGGTTTTACAAACACCTCAAGCATTTGAAACAGAAGTAGAATCTAAAGAAACTATTGGAGATTATGTAAATGTTATAGATGAAATGCTAAAAGTAAAAGAAAGACATTTATTAGAATTAAGAAAAATTCAAGAAGATATGGATGCAAAATTTGAAGCATTAAAAGAAAAATATAAAAAAGAAGTTGATGATTTAGTTAGAGAAACTGAGAAACTTAGAGAAAATAAAAAAGATTTTGCTCCAATTCAAGAAGCATTAGAAAGTCAAAGTCAGGTATTAGACAATCAATATAGTCAAGGAATTCAAAATGTTAGATAATGAAGTTTCTGAAATCGTTAATCAAATAAACGAGAACACTCAAAAAATAAAAGATTTGAAAGAGGCATTAGAAATAAGTGAAACAAGAAGGAAAACAGCAGAAAATATGGTCTCTGAAATAAAAGAAACTGCGAGTGGTGAAATACAAAGAGCATATGAATCTGGTTATAATGCGGCTTTGACAACTACTAACCCAGAAGGTGGCACTACAATAACAAATCAAGATAATAAAACACTAGTTTTGAGCAATCAAAACTAGTATTTTTTTTGCCTTTTTTCATAAATATTAATGAGGATATTTATGAAAAATTTGCTTGAATACTATTATAATATATTTCCAGATATAATTTATGAAAAAGGTAATGCTTGTTATTTTTTTATTAATGATATTAAATATTATTTTGTACCATTTAATAGAAATATAAATGAATTAAATAATTTAATAGAATTAAGTAACAAATTATATTTTAAAGGAATAAAAGTACATACTTTTATAGAAACAAAAGAAAAAAAATTCTATATTGAGCATGAAAAAATTAACTATGTATTACTAAGAGTAAATACTATAGAAAATGAAGAAATTGATATTTATGATATTATTAAGTTTAATAATTTAGAAATAATAAATGATAATAAATTAAATAGTTTGAGTTGGATAAAAAGGTGGGAACATACTGTTGATTCATTTGAAAGAGAAGTAATTGAATTAAATAATGATTTTCCACTATTAACAAATTATTTTAATTATTATATTGGACTTGCAGAAAATGCAATAAGTTATGTAAAAAATATAAATTTAAATGAAGAAAATAAATTGTATTTATCTCATAAAAGGATAAAAACTCCTTTAACTTATGGTATGCTTTATAATCCTCTTTCTTTTATATTTGATTATAAAGTAAGAGATTTATCTGAATATATAAAGGAATTATTCTTTTATTCAAAATTTGATGAAGATGAGATATTTAACATAATAAATGAAGAATTATTAAATTATTCATTAAATGATGTTCAATTATTATATGGAAGATTATTATTCCCAACATATTACTTTGATTTATTTGAAGGAGTATTAAATAAAGAAAGAGAAGAAAAAGAATTAAATAACATTATTAATTTGTCAAAGCACTATGAATTATTTTTAAAAGAGCTTTATTATGTTTTAAAATCAAAATATAACATTGAACCAATAGAATGGATTGTAAATAATAAGTAAATATGCTATAATTTATATGTGATTTTTATGAGTAATATTAAAGTTGGAGATGTTGTTAAAGGACAAGTAACTGGGGTAACTAAGTATGGAGTTTTCATGAGCTTTGAAGATGAGTATTCTGGACTTGTTCATATATCTGAAGTGTCAAATAAATATGTAAAGGATTTAAAAGAAAGATTTATGGTTGGAGATATTATTAGAGCTAAAGTAATAGATATAGATACTAATACGAATCATCTAAAACTTTCTATTAAAGAAATAGATCCAAAAGTAAAATCAAGTAGATCAAAAATAGAAGAAAGTGGTCTTGGCTTTGAACTTCTAGAAACTAATTTGCCAATATGGGTTGAGAAAAAAATGAAAGAATTAACAAAATAGAAAAAATTTGTTGACATAAACGTTATTAAATGGTATATTTAATAACGTCAAACCCAAGTATTATATGGGCGATTAGCTCAGTTGGTTAGAGCATCTGCCTTACAAGCAGGGGGTCGGGAGTTCGAGTCTCTCATCGCCCACCATTTAATGCCGAAATAGCTCAATTGGTAGAGCAACTGACTTGTAATCAGTAGGTTACGGGTTCGATTCCTGTTTTCGGCACCATTTTTTATGGGGAGATAGCGAAGCGGTCAAACGCGGCAGACTGTAAATCTGTTCCTTCGGGTTCAATGGTTCGAATCCATTTCTCCCCACCACTTTGATTGCCTCGTAGCCAAGTGGTAAGGCACAAGACTTTGACTCTTGCATTCCGCTAGTTCGAATCTAGCCGAGGCAACCATTTTTATAAATGACCCGCTAGCTCAGTAGGTAGAGCATTTGACTTTTAATCAAAGGGTCTGGAGTTCGAATCTCCAGCGGGTCACCATTTTATGCCTTAGTGGCGGAATAGGTAGACGCACAGGACTTAAAATCCTGCGGGTGTTAAAGCCCGTGCCGGTTCGACTCCGGCCTGAGGCACCAGATTGATAGGAAACTCGGACAACTTATCCGAGATGCAATAAACGAACTAACTAGAGATAGTTGGTTTTTTGTGTTTCAGAAAGGATAAGTGATAAATATATGAATAGTAAAATGAATTGTAAGTTAAATTATTATGATGTTATATTTGATTGTAATATTATGGACGGAACATATCCAGCAACAAATAATGAAGCAGTTATTAGAGTAATACTTATTGAAGATAAAAAATTTATAAGAGAAAATAAATTAAGAATTGGAATTATAACTTTAGATGTATCTGAAATAAAGAAAGTATGCACTCCAAAAGTATATGATTTTATAATGAATGCTTGTGAAGAATACAAAAAAGATTTCAAAAACTTTATTTCAAGAATAGCAATATAATTGACCATAATCCCAACCATAATAATTTCTTATAAAACAAGAGTTTTCCATAATCTTCTGACCATGATTATGGCTGAATTTTGCAAGTGCAAAATAAGTTTGTCCCTATGAAAAACCTAGTATTTATCTAGGCTTGAATAGATTTGAGGGACAATCTCTTATGCTCTTATTATTTTTAACACTAAAAATAATGGAATTATGGTCGAGATTCAACCATAATAAACCATTATTTGTACATAATAAACTAAACTAATAGCAATTATTAGAAAAATATGACATTCTAAGATTTGTCAACACTGATTTTTTATGTTATTATAGGCACTACAAAAACACACGAAATTTATAAATTCTTAAAAATTTATAAATAATGTGCTAATTTGTATTATAATAAATGTGTAGTCAAGTGGTGATGACTACTTCTCTAATTGCTTACACAAGGCTAAAATTATTCTAAGGAGTTTAGTTGTGCATGCAATAACGGATGCGTAATGATGTTTACCTTCATTACGTTTTTTTCTGTAATAAATTTCAATATCATTTTTTACTTTTGTTTTGCCAACAATAGTAATAATGTTTGAACAAGCAATATAAAGAATTTTTCTTATGTATTTGTTACCAGATTTAGAAATAGGACCATGAATATTAACTGATTTACCAGATTGTTTGATAGATGGATCAAGTCCGCAATAAGCAGTTAATTCCTTAATATTATTAAATCTATTAATATCACCAAGTTCAGCAATGATAATAGAAGTAGTAAATTCACCAAGACCATAAATAGAATTAATTGGTTCAAAGTATTTAGATTTTTTAGCTAAAAAAGTAATCTTATATTTAATAATATCAATTGCTTTTTGATACTCATTAACAAGACTAGCCATTTGAGATAAATTTGAAACCAGCTCATCATTCATATTAACTGATGGATAAGATTTTAAAGCTATGTCCTTTATTATAATGGGTTTAGACTTCCAAGATTTATATTCACGTTTTTTAAAGAAATTTTGAAGTTTGTCAATCCTAATATTAGAAATAATATCAGCATGAGGATAATTTTCGATAAATTCTAAAGCTATGCTGGAATAAACCATATTTCCTTTAAATATTTCTTCATATTCAGGAAAACATAAATAAAGTAAATTTCTATATCTATTTTTAATATTTATGCATAATTCATCTAAAGCAAAATATTGTCTAGATAAAGCATTTAAATCTAAATATAACTGATCTGGCTTAATATATTCTTTAAAAGTATTAGATATAAATAAATTAACTAAGTTAAAACAATCTTCTTTATCAGTTTTAGTCTTTCTTAAATTTCTTTTTTTCATTTTTCCATAAATAGGATTAATAACAAATACTTTGAAATTATTTTCTAAGAAAAATCTTTCAATAGGTCTATGATAAATACCAGTAGATTCCATTATTACAGAAATATTATCTAATTTAAATTTATTAATTCTATTAAGTAAATTAGTAAAATCATTAATAGAATGATTAACCTCGTATGGATCAATTAGAACTTCACCACTAGAACTAACCAAAGTAACCATACTTTTACCTTTAGCTACATCAATAGCTAAACAACTGTGCATAAGCACCATCCTTCCATTCACGATTGACCCTTTGAACCTCTCACTCCTCATCACGCTTGTTATATAAGATTAATAAATAATCCTCACATTCTAAAACTAGGATAATAAAAAGAAAAGAGCTAGGCCGTCATATTTATGGATACTTAAGACCCGTGTTATAATTTGCCTAAACTCAATCGCATAAATTTTACTCTAAGAAGAGTAATAATATTATACTAGTAAACTGATAATTAGCAACTTCATCAATTTACTAAATACATTATACGTGTTATAATTTTCATGGTGATAAAATGGATTTTATAAAAAAAGATTGGAAAACTTATTTAATAGTTTTGCTAGTATCTATAATAGTTATTGCAATAGGAAGAGATATATGTTCTTATAGTGTTGAAAGTAAATATGATCTTGATTATTATTCAGCTAAAGTATTAAGTATTCAAAGGATTGAAGAACTTCATAATGAAAGTAACGATAAAAGAATATACTTTACTGCTAAAGTATTAGATGGTCCTTATAAAGGAAAAGAGGTCAACGCTCTACAAAAAGTAGAAAATACAGATGCATATAAAGTTAGAGATATAAAAGTAAATGATAAAATTGTAATAATACCAGCTAAAACAGAAGGATTTGCAGAACAAGGCATAGGCGATGATGCATTATGGACATTTTCTTTATTTAAAACAAGTAATTATTTAGCTATACTAGTCATAATATTTTTATTACTAATTATAATAATAGGAAAATGGAAAGGTGTTAATACAATACTGGCACTTTCAGTTACAACTGCATTAATACTATTTGTATTTATTCCATCAGTTTTAAAAGGATTTAATATCTATGCATCTGCATTATTTTGCTCTATATACATAATAATAAGCAGTCTATTATTAATAAATGGATTTAATAAAAAAACGCTATGCGCAATTGTGGGAAATATTTTTGGAATACTAGTATCTGCAATAATCGCGCTTATAATGAATAGGCTTTTAAATATTAATGGCCTTATAAATGAAAATTATATATATCTATCATTAGTTAATCCAGAGCATCCAATAGATTTGAGAGCTATGATATGGGCTGGAATAATTATTGGTTCACTCGGAGCTATAATGGATGTAGCGATGGCTATAGCTTCTTCAATGCACGAATTAAATGAAAAAATGAAAGATAAAAGTTTTAAAAGTATGTTTGTATCAGGCATGAATATTGGTAAAGATTCAATTGGAACAATGGCAAATACACTAATACTTGCATATATTGGATGTTCAATGTCTACAGTATTATTACTATTCTCATATAATAAAAATCTTTTATATTTATTCAATATAGAAGCAATAATAGTAGAAGTATTACAAGCAGTTATTGGAAGTATAGGAATACTTTTAACAGTTCCGTTAACAGCATTCTTTAGTGCTTGGTTATTTAATAGAAAAACAAAAAGAATCAATTAATTTGATTCTTTTTTTGATTTAACTAGTTTACTATCAGCAACTATTTCTTCAATCTCTTCTTTAGTTAATGTTTCTTTATCATAAAGAACACCAGCTAGTTTTTCTACTAATTTTTTATTACTTTTTAGTATTTCTTTTGATCTTTCATAACAAGATTCTATTATCTTTTTAACTTCTGTATCAATTTCACGAGCTACTTGATCTGAGAAATTTTTAGATTTAGTATAATCTCTTCCTAAGAATACATCTTCTGATTTATGTTCATATTGAACTGGACCTAAATCACTCATACCATATTCTGTAACCATGCTTCTTGCAATTTTAGTTGCTCTTTTTATATCATCAGAAGCACCTGTACTTATTTCACCCAAGAATAGTTCTTCACTAACCCTTCCTGATAACAATGTAGTTATTTGTTCTAATAATTCCTCTTTGGTATAAACTAAAGTTTTTTCTTCTTTTGGAAGCATTTGTGTATATCCACCTGCCATACCTCTAGGAATTATTGTTATTTTATGAACTTCTTCACCATTTGGAAGTATTATGCCCGCTACTGCGTGACCTGCTTCATGGAATGATACAACTTTCTTTTCAAAATCAGTAACTTTTCTACTTTTTTTAGCTGGTCCCATCAATACTCTATCACTTGCTTCATCTATCTCTTCCATAGTAATAGAAGTTTTATTTCTTCTAACTGCAAGTAATGCTGCTTCATTAAGTAAGTTCTCAAGATCTGCCCCTGAATATCCTGGAGTTCTTTCTGCAACTCTTTCTAAAGACACTTTTTCATCTAATATTTTATTTTTAGCGTGTACTTTTAATATATCTTCTCTTTCTCTAACATCCGGAAGGTTAACTGTAACTTGTCTATCAAATCTACCTGGTCTTAAAAGTGCTGGATCAAGTACATCTGGTCTATTTGTTGCAGCAATTATGATTATTCCTTCATTAGCTCCAAATCCATCCATTTCAGTTAATAATTGATTAAGAGTTTGTTCTCTTTCATCATGTCCACCACCAAGTCCTGTTCCTCTTTGTCTACCTACTGCATCAATTTCATCAATGAATATAAGACAAGGAGCGGTTGCTTTTGCTTGCTTAAACATATCTCTAACACGAGATGCACCAACACCTACAAATAATTCTACAAAGTCAGATCCACTTATATAATAGAAAGGCACTTTCGCTTCACCAGCAACAGCTCTTGCAAGTAAAGTCTTACCAGTTCCTGGAGGACCTACTAATAGAACACCTTTAGGTATTCTAGCACCTAATTTTTGGAATTTCTTAGGGTTTTTTAAGAAATCTATTAATTCTTGAACTTCTTCTTTTTCTTCTTTTAAACCTGCTACATTAGCAAATGTTGTTTTACCTGTATCATCTGATAATTTAGCTTTACTTCTACCAAAATCAAATGTACCTTTTCCATTATTACCTAATTTAGTAAACAAATAGAACATTGCACCTAATAATAAAAGTGTTGGAACAACATTTATTAATATTAATAACCATGAACTATTTTCTGGATTACTATTTGTTGTAACTTTTAAATTTTGACTTTCTGCTAAAGTAAGTACATTTTCCATAACTGAATCTGTTAGTGGAACTACTACTTTAAATGATTCAGTATCTTTATAACTATTTAATTTACCAGATAAAATATATACTCCATCTCCACTTTTTGGAGTTATATTTAATTTTTCTACTTTTTGTTCAGTCAAATTATTAAGAAATTCATTATAATCCATATCGTGAACTTCATTTTTTAAACCTCTAAAAAATATTAATGTAGTAACTATTAAAGCTGCTAATAATATATAAGGTAAAATATTTTTAAAAAAATTGTTTTTAGCTTGTATAACCATTATTTCCTCCTCTTAATAATACCTTAGTACAATATCATACTCTTCATTCTTATCTTTGTCAAACTTTGATTTTCTAAGTCCTGGAAGCCATACAATGTCTTCTTTAGCATCTACAACCACAGGCCAAATTCTTCTTTCTTTTGGGTCTATTTTTTCATCAATAAATATATCTTTTATTTTTTTAGTACCTTTCATATTTTTAATATGAATCTTATCACCAATCTTTTTAGTTCTAACATGTAATGGTAATGTAACTTCTTTACTTGATAATCTAGTAACGAAATTATTTGTCCATTCACTATCAGTTAATACTTCTATATTCTTTCCATTAGGCAAATTAACTATATCATTTATTTCTATTTCATAGACTTCGTCTTTTTGTTCTTTAAAATTAAATGATACTTCATTATATGTTTTAGTACACATTACATTGTTAGGTAAATGTACTACTAAATTAGGTTTATTTGAATTAATTAAATTCATAACTAATGTTACATGTACATCGCTTACAATTAATAAATCATCCCCATATATTGTTTCCAAAATTGAATAAATTATTTTAGTTTGTATGATTTTATCTAATTCTTTAAACTTCTCTACATCAAGAATTCCTTCTTTAATTACTTTATTTTTCTGATTGTTTGCTTCCTTATCTATATATGCATTAGTCTCTAATAATATCTCACTAAATTTTAAAAATTTTAGGTGTACATTTGGGTTTTCATTTTTTAAAAAAGGTAAAACATATTTTCTATATCTATTTCTTGTATGCACATCATCAAAATTAGTTTTATCTATGACAAAGTCAATGTTATTTTCTTTGTCAAATTCTTCTATTTCTTCTTTTGTCATAGTAATAAGTGGTCTAATTATTTTATAATCTTCCTTATTAACTATTCTTGAAAAGCCACTATATCCTTTTAAAGAAGAACCTCTTACTATTCTCATTAATATTGTCTCAATTAAATCATCTCCATGATGAGCAGTTAATAAGAATTTAGCATTATATTCATGAATTAATTTATCAAAATAATTATATCTAAATGTTCTAGCTTCATTTTCAAAATTGTCATCACCATAAGTAGTAATTTCTGAATATCTAAAAAATATTCCTTCTTTTTTACAATAACTCTCTAAAAATTTTCTTTCATCTTTACTTTCTTTTCTAACATTATGATCAACATGAGCACATATTAAAAATAAATCTAATTCATGCTTTAATTTATTCATTAGATATAAAAGTGCCATTGAATCTGGACCACCAGATACTCCAACTACTACTATATCATTTCTCTTTATTCCACTTTCATTTAACAAAAAGTTATATACTTCTTCCATAAAAACACCTGGATTAATTTTATCAAAAAATAACACTAAAGTATAGTGTTATTCTATTTTAATTATTATTTCTCCATCTTTTGAGTATAAATACTTTTCTCTAGCATATCTTGCTACATAATCTGAATCTTGTAATTTTATTATTTCACTTTGTAATTTTTCTTCTTCTTTTAATTTTTCTTTATATGTAGCATCTAATTCTTTTTTTGTTTCAATATTTTTTAGTATTTGTACACTATATTTCCAAATATTAGAAATAAACAACACTAATAGAGGAATTAATATTACTATTAACACTAAAATTCTTCTTTTATCTTTTTTAGTAGCTCTTTTCATATAATCACCATCTATGATGATTATAGCACATATTATTTCTTATTTAAATGCTTTTGCTTCATACTTTTCGAACACTTTACTATTTTTCTTAAAGATTTTGTCAAATTCGAAAATATTATAAAATTCAAAAACAACAAAATTAAGAAAGTTAATCTTATATTTCCATTATTTATTTTTAACATAATTATAAAATATATTAAAAATATATTTGTAGTGAATAAAAAGTTAATAAGTATTCTATATCTTGAAAAATTATTATATAAAAAATTATAACTAATATTATATAAAACTCCAAAAATTATTCCATATATTATGGAGAATAATATTGAAAATATTTGTATATTTAAACTCATTTAAATAGTCTTGTTATTAAACTTTCTTTATTTTTCTTTTTACTTTCATCAAGATACATAATACTATCAATCTTACCTTTTATGTAAATATTTCCACCTGATGTATCTAATTTTATTAATTCGAGTTCTTCGCCCTTTATTAAAATATAACCCATTACACTTTGTAAAAAGAATTCTTCTTTATTAAAATTTTCTATCTTTTTTACACCATTCATTTGTAATGATTTTCTGTCAGTTATTTGAATGTTATGTGATAAAACTTGAATATCTCTAGTCTTGTCCATATTTCCTCCTAGAGATATATATGAAAAAAAATATAAATTATTACAAACAAAAAAAGCTTTAAAAGCTTTTTTATTCTTATTCTTCTTCTACAGGTTCAGAATTAACTTCTTCAGCATTTTCATATGCATCAAAGATTTCTCTTTCAAACATACTTCTGCATTCTTGAGTTATTGGATGAGCGATATCTTCAAATTCACCATCAGCTTTTTTACGACTTGGCATTGCAATGAATAATCCTCTTTCTCCTTCAATAATTCTGATGTTTGTAACAACGAAGCAATCATCAAGAACTACTGAAGCAAAACCTCTAATACGTGAATTTTCTTTTTGAATTTTACGTACCTTAACAGATGTTATTTTCATTCAGCTTTCCTCCTTATGTATAATTTTATTTTACTCTTTATAATAGATTAATGCAAGTGTTTTTATTTAATCAATTTTTAAAATAACATTTTTAGTTAATACATCAGAATATGAAAATGATTTTGTTTCAGAATTTGTTTTAATTGTAAATAGAAATGGATAAATACCATTTACTATACCTTCGATATATTCATATTTATTTCTTCCAATATCTATTTTAGCGAGTACTTTTTTATTTTTCATTGAAGATATTTCGCTCTTTATTTTTTGTATTGTCATTATTCCCCGTTTCTAGGATAACCAGTATACATGGTTCCTTTTGTTTTTATTCCACCTATACCATCTGCCCCATATTTTGTTTTTGAAAGTGTATCAATTAAATCAATTTCTTTGCTCTTATCAGCATAACTTAAACTCACTGCTATTATTGCTGGATCTAGTGCATGAATATTTACTCTTTTAGGACTTGATGCAAAAGTTGCCCCTGATTTAATTAAATCTTCATAATCACTTTGACAAGCACCTGCAATTATTATTAAACCTTCATTTGATTTTTCATATTCTCTTGCCTTTCTAACTGCTTTTATAAAATTAACGCTATTTTTATATTTTCCATTTTCTTTTCCATAAAATGCATCATGACCAGTAATTATTAAAATATCTGGTTTTACCTCTTCTAAATATTCTATAACTTTTTTTGGCATATCACTTTCTTTTATACTTTTACCATACGCAAGAACATGTGCTTTCTTATAATACTCCATACATTTTTTTAAATAGTCACTATCACCATCTATATGAAGTATTTTGCCTGGAAGATAAAAATAATCACTTCTATTAAGTGTTCTATCATTTAAAATTTTATATGCATATTCACAATTAGAATCATCGAGTTTGTCTTTAACTTTTACTAAATCTTTTTCATCAGCATCTGCAATTAATCTAAGTTCTACACCTTTTAAATAACATATATTTTTTTCTTTATTAGTTACTTTAAAAACAATATCATTATTATGAGATTTTCGTGTTACAATGTCCCCAATTGAAATCAATATAATCACCTAAAAAATTATATTCATCTATAAAAAAAATATATCTAATTAAATATTATTAGATATATTTATAAATTCTTCTACAGAGATTTCTTCCGCTCTTGCAGTTAAATCTTTGTTATACTCTTTTAAAATTTCATTGATTTTGTCTTGATTATAACCTTTTAAATTATTCCTTAAATTTTTTCTTTTAAACTGAAACGAATCCTTTATTAGCTTATAAAATTTTTCTTCATTTAATGCTTTTACTTTATTTTCTCTTGTTTCAAATTTTATTACTACACTATCAACTTTTGGACTGGGATAAAAGCAAGTCTTTGGAACTAATACAACTTTTGAAATATCATAATTATATTGTAAAAATACACTTATTGATCCATAATCTCTAGTGTTTGGATGCGCTGAAAATCTATCGGCCACTTCTTTTTGAACCATTAAAATCATTTCTTTAGGATTTGACTCTTCAGTTATTTTATTAATTATAGCAGTTGTTATATAATATGGTAAATTTGCCACAAAATATAAATTCTTATATTTTTTTTGTTTTAAAAATTCTTTTAAATTTATTTTTAAAAAATCTTCATATATTATTTCTAAATTATTATTTTCATTGCATAATTTATCAAGTTCACTTTTAAGTCTTGTATCTATTTCAAAAGAAATAATATTAGCATTTAATTTTACTAATTCTTTTGTTAGTGCTCCACTACCTGGGCCTATTTCAATTATTAATGATTCTTCTTTCAAATCAATTGAATTAATTATTTTATTTATAATATTCTTGTCAATTAAAAAATTTTGACCAAGAGATTTCTTGTATTCAAAATTTTTCATTTTACCAACCTAACCTTAATATATCAAACTCTAAATTTCTTATTCTTCCAACTTTTTTACGAGCTTCATCTTCTGTATCCATTAATAAATCTATGTTATTTCCACCTACGCCTCTATCCATTACAACAGCAATAATAGGTTCTGATGAAACCTTACCAGCTCTAAATCTTAATATTGTACCGCATGGATATCTCTTACTACTAGCTACCATACGAACAGTACCATATTGTTTATCATCAAAAAATATTCCTTTTTCTAATACATTTATTCTTGGTCTACAAGCAACTACTCCAGAACATAAAGGGCAATCTCCTGCATATCCAGTTAATTCACCAATAAAAGTTGATTCTGCTTCATATAATGCTGTTTTATATGATTCTTCTTGTTGAGTGGCTATTATCTCATAACTAATAGATTTATCTAAAATATCATTTTTAGCAACTGTAAATGATGTTCTTTCAACTTCAGAAGTACTTAAAATCATAATAAAAAATAATAAAGAAAATACTCTTAAACATGTTAACCATTTCTTAGGTTTATATTTCTTCATTATCTTCACCTTCTTACACTAAGATTATAACATTTTTACTCATCAATGTCAAAAATTTTATAACAATTTTTAGTAGTAATTTCTTCCAATTTTTCAAGTGAAATATTCATCCAATTTGAAACAAATTTTGCAGTTTCTAAAACATATTTTGGTTCGTTTTTATATTTTCTAAATGGCTCTGGTGTCATAAATGGACTATCTGTTTCTAATATTATGTTCTCTATTCCAATTTTATTAATATAATCTCTTAAATTACAATTTTTAAATGTTATTACTCCACCTATTCCTAATACAAATCCAATTTTTATATATTCACAAGCTGTTTCATATGATCCTGAAAAGCAGTGAATAACTCCTTTTACATTATGCTTTTTTAATATTTCAATTGTATCTAAAGTTGCCTCTCTAGAATGAATGATAACTGGCTTATTATATTTTTCTGCTAAAGATAATTGAAAATCAAACAGTTCTAATTGGGCATCTTTATTTTCTTTAGTGTAATAGTAGTCAAGACCTATTTCACCTAGAGCAACAAAACTCTTATCTTCAATATTTTTAACAATATATTCTTCTAATTTTTGTTTTAATATTTCATTGACTTTGTCTACTTCTTCAGGATGAATTCCAAGCGCATAATAAAGATTATGTTCTTTAGATATTTTAATAATTTCGTCAATATCATTAAAACTAGTTGAACAATTAATTATCTTTAACACATTATCCTTTTTAGCGTCTTTTACTACTTGATCAATATTTTCATAATACTCATTAGTAATATGAGCATGACTATCTACTAACATAAAAAAACTCCCTATTCATTTGAAATAATAAGCATATATTTAAGTGAGTAATAATCTATCGCAAACATAAATACATACCAATAAAAATGATTAAAATTTATATTGTTAATCAATATATTAAATAACAACAATATAATTGTAAAAACAACAAACTTCTTATTTACTTCGTACTTCAATAATTCTTTTATTGTTTTCATACGCATCCCTTAAAATATAGCAATTAAAAAAGATTGTTTCAATACTTTTTACAATCTTTTTATTTTTTTGACATTTTTTTACATTATTCTATTTTTTCTTTTAGTAAATATGAGAATATGTCTACAACTAATATGTCTTTAGATTCTATTTTTTTATTATTGAAAATTATTATACTACCAAGAATATCAGTATCTATTATTATTGGATAAAAATAATAATTTTTATTTAATTCAATATCACTTGTTAATTTTAAGGAGGTAAAGCTATTTTCTAATACTGGTTTCCTATAATCTAATAATTCTATTATTTTATTACTTAGTTTCGTGTCTTTTAAATTAGAGTATTCTTTACTTGTTAATAATATATTTTCTTTGTCAGAAATAATAAAATCTGAATCTAAAAATTTATCCAACATTTTAAAATATTTGTTTAAAGTGTTTTTTAAATTTTTTAATCTATAATATTTTTCTAAAATAATTTTATCATCTGTTATTGTAATTTCTAAATCATCACTATTTTTTATATTCAAACTTTTTCTTAATTCTTTAGGAATTACAATTCTTCCTAAATCATCTATTTTTCTTACTATTCCTGACATATAGCCTTCCTTTACTATTATTTTTAACCTTTAAAATCAATATTATACATTTGACTTTTATATTCTTTTTAAATATACTTTTATTATAGAAAGAAGTGATAACATGGTAGTAGAAGCTACAATAGAAATACCAAAAAATACAAGAAATAAATATGAAATTGATAAAAAAACAGGTAAGATTAAGTTAGATAGAGTTTTATATTCTGCTTTATCTTATCCGGGAGAATATGGATTTATAAATAATACTCTTTCGGATGATGGTGATCCGCTTGACATACTTATAATTGCCGAAAATCCTACTTTTCCAGGATGTATTGTTGATGCTAGAGTAATAGGATATCTTGATGTAATAGATAATAATGAGGGTGATCAAAAAGTTATTGCAGTGCTAGCTAAAGACCCAAGAACAAATCAAATAAATGAGATTAATGATTTGCCAGAGCATCAATTGATTGAAATAAAAGATTTTTTTCAAAATTATAAAAATTTACAAGGAATAAAAGTAGTAGCTAAAGATTTTCACACAAGATTAGAGGCTGAAGAACTTATAAAAAAAACAACACTATAAAAGAAGTAAAGCTATTTGCTTACTTCTTTTTGTATGTATTTTAAAACATCTAAAATATAATATAAATAGTGCTTTTCATAGTTAAGTTTTAATAATGATAATATTATAAAATTATTTCTATAAACAAATGCAAATTTAGAATTTAATCTTGTTGTATATACAAATAAATTTTCTATATTTAAATTTTTATAAACACTTTCATCTATTCTAAGAGCTATCTTAGTATTATCGTTTGTAAATAATTTAATATTTAGTTTTAATAATAGATTTTCTATGTATTCTTGCATTATATATTCCTTTATTTTTTCATCTACAAGTCCATATCTATCCATTAATTCTTTAATTAAAATATCATACTTTTCATCTGAATCTACATTATTAATCTTATTGTGAAGTTCAACTATTAATTCATCTTCTTTTGTATATTTTTCACTTATATGCGTTGAAACATTATCAAGCATTACTGCTTGTTTTTCTTCTTTTTCTTCTTTATTATTTAATTCTTCATTTACTAAATCTAAGTATAAATCAACTCCGACAGAGTCGATGAAACCAGCTTGTTCTGTACCTAACATATCGCCAGCTCCTCTTATACTTAAATCTCTCATTGCTATCTTATAACCGCTTCCTAAATTAGTAAATTCTTTTATTGCATTCAATCTTTTTATTGCAGTTTCACCTAGCATTGAATTCTTATCATACATTAAATAAGTATATGCAATTTTATCACTTCTACCAACTCTTCCCCTTATTTGATATAACTGACTAAGTCCAAAATGATCTGCATTTAATACTATCATTGTATTTGCATTTGGAATATCTATACCATTTTCTATTATTGTTGTACTTACTAAAACATTAAATTCATTATGATAAAATTCCGTCATTATTTCTTGAATTTCATCTTTTTCCATTTTTCCATGTGCACTTTTAAAAGTAATATTAGGCATTAAATTTCTAAATTTTTTTACCAATTCATCCATTTTATTTATATTATTATATAAAATAAATACTTGACCATTCCTTGATATTTCTTTTTCAATTGCTTCTTTTAAGAGTAATTCATCATATTCTATAACATATGTTTGAACTGGATATCTATTTTTAGGTGGTGTTTCTATTAAAGATAAATCTCTAATACCTGTTAATGACATTTGCAAAGACCTTGGTATTGGAGTAGCTGAAACACTAAGAATATGCACGTTATTTTTATATTTTTTTATTTTTTCTTTATGTAATACACCAAATCTTTGCTCTTCATCAATTACTAAAAGTCCTAAATTTTTAGGTTTAATATCATCACTTAACAATCTATGAGTACCAAATAATATATCTAATTTACCTTCTTCTAAATCTGTAAGTATCCTTTTAACATCTTTTTGCTTTGTAAATCTATTTAATATTTCTATACTTACACCATAATTTTTAAATCTTGAAATTGCATTATCATATTGTTGCTGAGACAAAAGAGTTGTAGGACATAAATACATAACTTGCTTATTATTCATTACTGCTTTAAACATTGCCCTAAATATAACTTCTGTCTTACCATATCCAACGTCCCCACACAATAATCTATCCATTGGTTTTGAAGACTCTAAATCTTGTTTTATCTCATTAATAGCTTTAATTTGATCAAGAGTTGGTTCATATATAAACTCACTTTCAAATTGGCGTTGCATATCATCATCTGGTTCATATGGTGTTACTGTTGCTTTACTTCTATTTCTATATAATTTAATTAACTCATCTGATATTTCTTTTATTTTTGTTTTAATTCTTGTCTTAATTTTTTCCCATTCAGCTGAATTTAATCTTTGAATATTAGGTTTTGCGCCATCTTTTGAAGAATATTTATAAAGTTTGTCTAATGTATTTACTGGAATATATAGTTTATCAGTTCCTTTATATTGTAACAGTATATAATCATTTTCTATTCCATTTTTCTTAATTGTAGTTATTCCCATATAAACACCTATTCCATGCTTTTTATGGACTACATAATCACCTATTTTTAAATCTTCTACTGATGTTATACTTTTACCAACTTTGTATTTAATATTATAATTATATGAGTTTATATTTTTCTTTAAATCATTTGAAGAATAATAATATTTATTTTCATATTTAAAGCCATGATTTAAAGGTTTATTAATTATTTCAATACTACTAAATAGTTTATTTAATTTATCGTTTTGGGAATATAATACACCCTTATTATTTGAAACGTCTTTAATAAATTTCTCTGTATCTTCATTATAATTTTGAATTTCTTCTGCAATAAAAGTGTAATCATATTTATCATAATTATTTATTAAATCTACAAATATCTTATTATCTATTTCTTTAGGTAAAAATTGATATGTGTTGTTATCATCATAATATTTGGCTTGCTCATTTATAGTATCAACTACTTTTTCAATTTTATTATAGTCCTGTATTATCGTTATTGATTCATCTAAATAGTCTAATATATTTGATTTTGCACCTTCGTATTCATCAATTATTGGTTCAATAATTATTTCATTTGTTTCATTTATTGATAATTGAGTAAATTCATCAAAATATTTAATTTTTTCTATTTTATCATCAAAAAATTCAATTCTAATAGGATGCTCTTGATTTATTATAAATACATCTAAAACAAATCCTCTAACTGAAAATTCTCCAGTATTTGTGACTATTACATCCTTTTTATAGCCTATTTCTAAAAGCCTTTTTATTAATTTATCTCTTTCATAAATATCATCTTTTTTTATTTTAATTCTTAAATCTTTAAAATAATTAGGAGAAGGTAATTTCTTAAAGTATGAATTTATAGGACATATAACTACTTTCTTTTGATTATCATTAATTTTATTTAAAAGATTCATTCTCATATATAATAAATCAGGAGATGCTGCTATGGCTTTTTTTGTTAAGTAATCATCATCTGGAAATATATATACATTATCATAATAATTTTTTAAATTAAAAAACAATTTATTTGCTTCATTTAAGTTAGAAGTAATTAACAATAAGTTTTTTTCTTCACGTGAAAAAATATATAATAACAATTGATTATATATTTCATTATCTGAACAAGATATTTTCATATCATTAGTTACTTTAAAATTAAATAATTTTTCAAATAAATTATTTTTCATTTTTGTTTCCATTATATTTACTCATTAATTTTTCAAAATCTAATTTTAAATAGTCATCTATTATATTATTTGTAACTTCAAATAATTTATTTATTGTTTCAAATTCATATTTATTAAAATCACTTAAAACATAATCTTTTAAATTTAATACATTTTTTGAGATACCTATTTTTAATCTTTTAATTTTTTCTGTTTTTAATTTTTTAATGATGTCATTTATTCCATTGTGGCCACCTGAGGATCCATCTTTCTTTATTTTATAGTTCCCAACTTCAAAATTTATGTCATCATAAATAACAAATACATCTTCTAAATCAACATTAAAATAATTTACAAATTCTAATACACAATCACCAGATAAATTCATATAAGTTTGAGGTTTTAATAATATAACTTTATCATTTTTATAATTAAAACTTGCATAGAGCCCATTAAATTTGTTTTTAAAAGATAATTTATTGCTCTCAGCATAATTATCAATAACCATAAATCCTATATTATGTCTAGTATTTTTATATTCAATGCCAGGATTACCTAAACCAACAATTAATTTCATTTTCTTTTCTCCTCATTTTTATTATACAATAAATTCTTAGATACTCCATATTTTTTTGAAATTAGTTTTACTGCATCTTTATTTGATAATCCTTTTTTTGTTTCATTTTTTACTTCTTCCAAAATGTCATTGATATCAACACTTTCTTTCTTACATTTTTCAACAACTATTACTATTTCACCTTTTGGCTCCTTATAAAATTCTATAGCATCTTCAACTGTTCCTCTAAAAATTTCTTCATGTAGTTTTGATATTTCTCTAGATATACTTATTTTTCTATTGCCAAATATTTCTTGCATTAGTTTTAAAGTTGATTGTAATCTGTGTGGTGCTTCATAAAACACTAGCGTAAATTCAATGTTTTTTAATGATTCTAGTTCTTTTTTTGCAACCGAAGTTTTACTATTTAAAAAGCCATAAAACAAAAATTTATTTGCTTCTATTCCTGACATATTTAAAGCTGGGAGTAATGCTGATGGTCCAGGTAAAGAAACAACATTTAAATCATTTTTTATTACTTCACAAACTAATTCATAACCAGGGTCACTTAAAAGTGGGGTTCCTTGATCAGAAATCAATGCTACATTTTTACCTATTTCCAATTCTTTTACAATTTTATTTTTAATCTTTGATTCATTAAAAATATGGCATGCTTTTAATGGCTTAGAAATGTTAAACATATTTAACAAAATCGATGATGTTCTTGTATCCTCTGCACATATAAAATCAACTTTTTTTAAAATTTCAATTGCCCTTAAAGTTATATCATCTTTATTTCCTATAGGTGTAGGGACAATATATAAAGTGCCTTTTTCTGAATCTTTATAACTTTCTTGTATCATTTTATTCACCTCTTTTAAACATTTTTAAAACCTCTTTAGTATAGTCTAAATTTTCATCATGCACAATTAATGGCTTTAAAACTTTAACTCCAATATTACTATTTTTTTTAGCTTCTATCAATACTAAATTAGAATTTGAATCTTTTTTTGGATGAATAAATCTTATTGTTTTTGGCTCTAATCTATATTTTTCAAGTATTTCTATGATTTCACTTAATCTCTCAGTACGGTGCACTAACGCAAAAGAACCTTTATTTTTCAATAATTTAGACGCTATTAATATTATTTCTTCCAAATTTATTAATATTTCATGTCTTGCATTACTCTTTACCATATTTTCATTTATTATACTTGTTTCAATTTTTTTAAAATATGGTGGATTAGACAAAACCAAATCAAAAGATTCGTTCTCATATATTGATAATAAATCTTTAATATCTCTATTTATTATTTCTATTTGATTCTCTAATTTATTAATACTAACAGTTTCAACAGCTAAATCATATATTTCTTTTTGTATTTCAACTCCAATTATTTTATTATTTGTTCTTGTAGATAATATCAAAGGAATAGGGGCATTACCTGTCCCTAAATCAATAATTTTCTTTGTTTTATCTGTTATTGTCGCAAAATTTGCCAATAAAACAGAATCCAAACTAAAATTAAAATAATCATTAACTTGAACTATTTTTAAATTATCATATCCTACTAAATCATTTATTACTTTTTCCATATTATTTTTTACATTTTAAACAAATTGTTTCATTTCCATGTTCTGGAATATTAACAATATACTTTCTATTTGGAATATCTATGAATATTACATTACCTTCTCCAAAATCTGTTTTAACTGTATCTCCAACTTCTGGCATTCCTTTTCTATTTTCTTTATATAATTCATCTTCATATGTTAAACAACACAATAATCTTCCACAGCTTCCATTAATTTTTGTTGGATTTAATGCTAAGTTTTGGTTTTTAGCCATCGATATTGATACTGAATCTAGGTTGTTTAAAAATGTCGAACAGCATAATTTTCTTCCACATTGTCCTAATCCAGAGACTTCTTTTGCCTTATCTCTAATTCCTATTTGTCTTAATTCTATTCTTGTTTTATAAATTGCTGCTAATTGCTTAGCTAATTCACGAAAATCCACTCTATTTTCAGAAATAAAATATAACATTAATTGTGTTCTCTCAAAATTAAAATTTGAATCAACAAATGTCATTTTTAAACCTAAATTTTGAGATAATTCAGTTGCTTTTATTAATGCTTTTTCTGCATCTTTTTTGTTCTTATTATAAATACTTTTATCTTTGCTATTAGCAACTCTTATTACTTTTGATAATTCAGAATCTTCTGAGTAAAAATTTTCATTACAGTTTTCTGATACTACTGTTGCATATTCTAAACCTTTTTCAGTTTCTACAATTACATCTTTTTCACCATTTAATTCGACACCATTTTGATCAAAATAATAAATTTTTCCATTTTCTTTAAAACTTACTCCAATAATTTTACTCATATATTCTCCCTAATTCTATAAATAGTCTATCTAAAAACAAATTAATATTTAGATTATATTTTAATAAATTTATATTATTATTTAAAATTTTCATTAATGATAATATTTTCTTTTCATCATTTTTATTATTTATTTTTATCAACTCATCTTTATAATCACTAAAATATTCTAACTTTAAATTGTATTTTAAATTTAAACAATCCTTATATAATTTTTCAACTAATATTAGCATTTCTTTTAAATCTTTTTTATTTGTTTCCTTATACATATCATTATAATACAAAATTGATCTTATTTTATTTTTTTCTACCATATTTACAAATTCAACTGCACTTTTTAGTTTTTCATCATCAAAGTTATCCTCATTTATTTTTTCTAATTTTAATATTTGACATCTGGATTTTATAGTTGGTATTACTGCATCAAAATTAGAAGTAATTAAAAATGCGTAAATATTATCTTTAGGTTCTTCTAATGTTTTTAATAAACAATTAGCTGCAGAACTATTCAATTTATCACATTCTTTTATTATATATAATTTATTAACATTTATTTGTGAAGTTATTGATAAATTATTTTCTAACTCTAAAATTTTTTCTTTTTTTATAGTATCTTTTTCAGGCTCAATAATATATATATCTGGATTAAATTCATAATCTAAATTATTATCAGAAAAGAAACAACTTTTACTTATACTTTTTATTGTTTCTTCGATATCTTCATAATTAACATTAGAAAACAAATATGCATGTCCAATTGCATTATTTTTTTTCTTTTCTGAAAAATATTTTTTTAATTCATTTGCTTTCATAATGCTCCTTAATCAAATTATGTTTAAAATTATTAATAACAGTAAACCATTAAAATCTAGTATTGATATTGTTGAAATTGTATAAATATTTATAGGAATATAAAATCCTATTTTACTCGTTAAAATATTAAATGCATATAATATACATAAAGAAATTATAATTCTTTTAACAATGTTTATAATAAATTTCATTAAATCACCTATTTAAAAATATTGAAATTAATAAAATTTATTCTATGTATTTTCTATCTTCTAAAGCTTTACTTATCATTAATGGATCTAAGTATTCTATATCACTTCCAAGTGGAATTCCATATGATAACCTAGAAATCTTAATGTTTTTCTTTTCTAACAACTTTTGAATATATAAAGATGTTGTTTCTCCTTCGATTGATGGGGATAATGCAATTATTACTTCTTTTACTTTCTCATTTATTCTATTATTAATTAATGAAAAAATATTTATATCTTCTGGATTAATATCTTCAATTGGATTTATTAATCCATTTAATATATGATATTTTCCTTTATAATTACCACTTCGTTCAAAAATATATGCATTTTTTGAATCTTCAACTACACAAATAATTGAATCATTTCTTGATTTTGAAGCACATATTTCACAAACATCTTTATCGGTCAAAATACCACAAATTTTACAATGTTTTATATTCTTTTTAAATTCTATTAAATCGTTAGAAAATTTTTCAATATCTTCATTCTTTAAAGAATTAATAATAAATGCATATCTTTCTGCTGTTTTTTCACCTACACCTGGCAATTTTTTGAAATCTTCAATGAGATCTTCAAAAACTTTTGGATATTGCATTTTTAAAACATTCCCCCAAGACCATTTGTATATTTACCTAATTTTTCTTCTTTTTCTTTTTTTATTTTATCTAATCCATCATTTACTGCTAAAAGAAGCATATCTTCTAATAATTCTTTATCTGTTAATACTTCATCATTTAAAATCTCTAATTTTTTGATTTTATTTGATCCTAAAATTTCAACTTTTATAGCACTATTTTCACCTACAAAAGTTGTTTCTTCTATTTCTTTAGTTACCCTTTCTATATCATTTTGTAACTTTCTGGCTTGAGCCATTAAACTTTGCATATTCATATAAATTCCTCCTTATTTTATATCAATATTTTCTTCACCAAAAATTTCTTGTACCATATTGTTATTTTTATCAATAACTTTTTCTTTTTGTATTTTTGGTTCCTCTTTCATCATATATTTTATACCATTTTGTATATTTTTTATATATTCTTTTTTAATTTTTTTCCATTCTTCTTCCGTAACAGCTGCAATTTTATATTTTGAATCTAATATTTTTGAAATAAATTTTTCAATTTTATCTATATTTAGTAAAAATAAATTTAATTTTCCTTCATTATCACTACTAAATAATAAATACTTATTAGATGCAACCACCAAATTTACTTCATTTAATATATTAACTAGTTTATTATATTTTTCATTAGATAAATATTCTGAAATATTTGATAATTTGTTCTGACAATTTTTTAATATTTCCTTATTAGCATCAGCTAAAACATTATTTATTCTTATGAAAATTATTTCCCGGGAAATAATTTTATCATCATTTTGATTATTTTTTATATCAATTTCTTCACTATCTATTTTCATATTGTTTACAACTTTTTCTTCTTTTTTTGATGATTCGGAGTGTAAATTTTCAATTATTTCAAGTAAATTAATTTCTAATAATAGCTTTTGTTCCTCAGATTTTCTTATTTCACTTGACAAAGTTATTAACTTATTTGAAATATAATTAGTAATATCATTTGACAAATTAAAATATTTTTCATATTTTTTTTGCGTTTCACTATCAAAATAGTTATTAACATTATTGTTAATATTAATATTTCTAGTTAATAATATTAATCTATCAATAATTGAATATATATTTTTTCCTTGATCATAAAATTGATCTACTGTCTTTAGAATGCTTGCTATGTCACCATTAATAATATCATCAAACAAATGTTCTAATTCTAATTCTGATATATCTCCATTTAAATTATATATATCATCAACAGTTACATTATCATTTGATGATGTAAGCACTTGATCTAACAAATTTATTGCATCTCTTAATCCACCATCTGATATTTTTGCAATTAAAGATATAACATCATCTGATAATTCTTTTTCTTCTAATTTTAAAATTTCATGTAATTTTTTTTCTATATCTTTATTTGAAATTTTCTTAAAATCAAATTTTTGACATCTAGACATAATAGTTAACGGTATTCTTTGAATTTCTGTTGTAGCTAATATAAAGATAATATGCTGTGGTGGTTCCTCCAAAGTTTTCAACAATGCATTAAATGCTCCAGGTGAAAGCATATGAACTTCATCTATTATATATACTTTATATTTACCAACCGTTGGCATCAATTTAACATTATTTCTAATTTCTCTTATTTCATCTACACCATTGTTGCTTGCTGCATCTATTTCAATAATATCAATGTCATTTTCTTTTAATGCCTTACATATTTCACATTTTCCACAAGCTTCACCAGTTGTTGATTTTAAACAGTTAACGCTTTTAGCAAAAATTTTTGCAACGCTTGTTTTTCCTGTTCCTCTTGGACCACTAAATAAATATGCATGACTTATATTTTGTGTTTTAACAGCATTTTTTAAAATATCAACAATATATTTTTGACCACTTACTTCTGAAAATTTTGATGGTCTATATTTTCTATATAATGCTAAATAGCTCATTAAATCACCCCACTAACTAATTAAAATTATACCATATACAATACACTAACTCTATCTTTTTTCTTTAAAAAATGAAGTAATTATTGATTTAAATTTTTCTGAATTTAAATTAATTTTTTTGAGTCTTACTTTTTTATTTTGCTCATTTATTGAATCTAAAATATAATACACTTTTTTTATTCTTGATTCTTTAATAATTTCCATGCACATTTTGCATGGCTTTAATGTAACATACATTTCATATTCATCTAATCTCCAATTATTTATTTTTTTACATAATTTATTAATAGCTAATACTTCAGCATGATATAATGGATTTTTATGTTTTTCTCTTAAATTGTATGCTTTAGAAACTATTTTCTTATTCTTAACTATAACACATGCAATTGGAACTTCATCATTTTGATATGCTTTAAGAGATAATTTATATAATTCACTTATTATTTGATCTTGATTCATTTTTAACTCCTTAAAAAAAGCACACACAAATGTAGAACATAAAGGCTGCTATTTTCCAATCCTGACCTGATTCTGTTCACATTTGTTGTGCAAAAGTATTATATTTTATTTAAAAAATAATTGCAACATTTATTTTAATGTTCCACGTGGAACATTATCAAATTTATTCTTCTTTTTTATCAGTTGCTGTTTCTTCATTTGTATTTGAATCTTTTAACATATCTTCATTTTCTTCTTTTTCAACGACTGATATAGATGAAACAAAATTATTTTCTTTTAGATTTATTAACCTTACACCCTGTGTTACTCTTCCTAAATTAGATATTTTGTTAATATCTAGTCTAATTACAACTCCTAAATTTGTAGTAATAATTAGATCTTTATCATTAGTAACTAATTTAAATCCTATTACATTTCCATTTTTCTCAGTAACATTTAATGCTTTAACACCTTTGCTACCACGCTTTGTTTCTCTATATTCTTCAATATTAGTCTTCTTACCATATCCTTTTTCAGTTACAACTAATATTTCTTGGCCAAATAATGATGTTTCCATTGAAATACATCTATCGTCTGATTTTAAATTAATTCCTCTAACTCCAGAAGCTGTTCTTCCCATTAATCTAATTTCTGATTCATTATATCTAACCATTCTTCCTTTATACGAACACATTAATACTTGGTTAGATCCGTCTGTTTTACTTACAGCAATTAATTCATCATTATCTTTTAGTTTAATAGCAATCTTACCATTTTGTCTTATATTATCAAATTCTTCTATTAAAGTTCTCTTAACTACACCATTTTTTGTAGCAAATATCAAACATTTGTACTTGCTTTCTTTTTCTATTTTTATTATTTCTTTAATAGTTTCTTCTTTTTCTAATGGTAATAAGTTAACAATAGGTAATCCTTTTGCTGTTCTAGAAAATTCAGGAATTTCGTATCCTTTCATTCTATATACCTTTCCCTTATTTGAGAAGAATAGTATATAATCATGTGTTGATACTGTTAATATTTTTTCTACAAAATCTTCTGTATTAGTTGTTATTCCTTTTATTCCCATTCCACCACGATTTTGAGTCCTATAAGTATCTGTACTTAAACGTTTAATATAATTCTTATTTGTTAATGTTATTATTGAATTTTCTTCTGGAATTAAAGATTCATCTTCAATATAATCAATTGCTGTCATATCAATATGAGTTCTTCTCTCATCTGCATATTTTTCTTTAATTTCAAGTAATTCTTTCTTAATAATATCATATATTTTTTCTTCACTTGCTAAAATTGATTTATATTCCTCAATTGCTGCTAATAATTCTTTTAATTCACTTTCAACTTTATCACGTTCTAATCCAGTTAATCTACGTAACTTCATTTCAAGAATTGCATCAGCTTGAACGTCAGTTAAAGCAAATCTAGACATTAATTTATCTTTTGCTTCTTCATCACTTTTAGCATTTCTAATAATTTTAATAACTTCATCAATATTATCTAAAGCTATTTTTAATCCTTCTAAAATATGTACTCTTTTTTCAGCTTTATCTAATTCAAATCTTGTTCTTCTTATTATAATTTCTTTTTGATAATCAATATATTTAGAAATAATATCTTTAAGACCTAATGTTTTAGGTACTCCATTATCAAGCATTAAGAAAATAATTCCATAATTTGTTTGAAATTGCGTATGTTTATACAAATTATTTAATACTACTTGTGGATTAGCATCATGTTTTAATGTAATAGTTATTTTTACACCATCTTTTAAATCTGTATGATAATCTGAGATACCTTCAATTGTTTTATTATGAACAAGTTCAGCAACTTTATTTTTTAATTCAGACGTATTAACACCATATGGTACTTCTGTTATTATTATGTAATTCTTGCCATTTTTTTCTTCTATTACTGCTTTACTTCTAATTGTAATAGATCCTCTTCCTGTATCATATGCTTGTTTTATTCCACTATTTCCTAATATTATTCCACCTGTAGGAAAATCTGGACCTTTAATGTATTGCATTAATCCTAGTGTATCTATATCTCTATTATCAATATAAGCTACACATCCATCTATTACTTCTCCCAAATTATGTGGAGGAATATTTGTAGCCATACCTACTGCAATTCCCATAGTTCCATTTACTAAAATATTTGGGAACCTTGAAGGTAATATTTCTGGTTCTTTTTCTGATTCATCAAAATTTGGTACAAAATTTATTGTATCTTTATTAATATCTCTTAATAATTCAAGTGATATTCTTGATAGTCTTGATTCGGTATAACGCATTGCAGCAGCTCCTGCACCTGCTATATTACCAAAGTTACCATGACCATCAACTAAAGTATTTCTATAACTAAAATCTTGTGCCATACGAACCATTGCTTCATAAATACTTGAGTCACCATGTGGATGATATTTACCCATAACGTCTCCGACAATACGAGCCGACTTTTTATGAGGTTTATCTGGAGTATACCCTGATTCATACATTGACCATAAAATTCTTCTATGAACTGGCTTTAAACCATCCCTTAAATCAGGAAGTGCACGTGAAATAATAACACTCATTGAATATTCTAGAAATGATGTTTCTATTTCATTAATAATATTATTTTCTTCTAATCTATCTCTACTATGATCCATTTCAAAACCTCCTTACTATATATCCAAATTTTGTACATAAACAGCATTTGTTTCAATAAATTCTCTTCTAGGTTCTACTTCTTCACCCATTAATTTAGAGAATGCTGCATCTGCTGCTATTACATCATCTATTGTTATTTTTCTTAATACTCTCTTATTAATATCCATTGTTGTTTCATTAAGTTCTTCTGCATTCATTTCACCAAGACCTTTCATACGCATTATATCGTACTTTGTATTAGGTCCTAATCCTGCAAGATATTCATCTCTTTCTTGTTCATTTAAAACATATTTTATTGTTTTTCCATGCTTTATGCAGAATAATGGTGGTTGAGCTGCATACACATGACCTGCTTCTATGATTGGTCTAAAGAACCTATAGAATAAAGTTAATAACAATACTCTTATATGTGAACCATCAACATCGGCATCGGTCATTATTATTATTTTGTGATATCTTAATTTACTTAAATCAAATTCATTACCTATACCTGTTCCAAATGCTGTTATTATAGTTCTTATTTCTTCATTTGAAAGTGCCCTATCTAATCTAGCCTTTTCTACATTTAATATTTTACCTCTTAATGGAAGAATAGCTTGTGTCATTGAATCTCTTCCTTTGATTGCTGAACCACCAGCACTATCTCCCTCGACTATAAATATTTCACATACTGAAGGATCTTTTTCCTTACAATCTTCTAGCTTTCCACCAAAATTAACTACATCCAAATCACTTTTTCTTCTAGTTAATTCTCTTGCTTTTTTAGCAGCTATTCTAGCACGAGAAGCAATCATACATTTTTCTATTATTATCTTTGCTTCTGCTGGATTTTCAAGTAAGAATTTTTCTAACCCTTCTCCAAATATGCTATTAGCTATTTTTCTAACTTCAACATTTCCTAATTTAGTCTTTGTTTGTCCTTCAAATTGAGGATCTGGATGCTTACAAGAAATTATCATTGTAAGTCCTTCTTTTATATCATCTATCACTAAACTATCATCTTTATCTTTTAATAAATTAGCTTTTTTAGCATAATTGTTAATAACTCTTGAAAGTGCATTTTTAACACCATCTTCATGTGTTCCACCTTCAACAGTATTAATATTATTAGTAAATGAATAAATACTTGAATTATAGCCATCATTATATTGCATAGCAACTTCTATTTCTATATCAGATTCACTACCTTCAACATAAATAATAGAATCATGTATTGGTGTTTTAGATTGATTTAACATTTTAACATATTCAATTATTCCACCATGATATAAGAATTCTTCTTTTTTATCTGTTCTTAAATCACTAAGTATTATTCTTAATCCTTTATTTAAAAATGCAAGTTCTCTGGCTCTATGCTCTAATGTTTCAAATTTATATTCTGTTGTTTCTTCAAATATTTTAGGATCTGGCTTAAATGTAACTGTTGTACCAGTTCTATTTTCTTCACAATCACCTATTACTTTAAGAGGTTCTACTGCATGTCCACCATTTTCATATCTCTGAAAATATATTTTTTTATCTTTATATATTTTTACTTCTAACCATTCTGATAAGGCATTAACTACAGAAGCACCAACTCCATGAAGACCACCACTTACTTTGTATCCTTTTCCACCAAATTTACCACCAGCATGTAATACAGTAAATATAGTTTCTACAGTTGATATACCAGTTTTTGGATGAATTCCAGTAGGTATTCCTCTTCCATCATCTTTTACAGTAACACTTCCATCTTTATTTATAATTATTTCAATGTCATCACAATAACCAGCTAAAGATTCATCTACTGAATTATCAACAATCTCCCATACTAAATGATGAAGACCTCTTTCTCCAGTAGTTCCTATATACATACCTGGTCTTTTTCTTACTGCTTCAAGTCCCTCTAATACTTGTATAGCACTTTCATCATAATTATTATTTTCCATTTACTTTACCTCCCTTATTTTAATTACATTAACATTTTTTAAATCTTTTAATTTTATATTATTTAAATCAGTTGTTGTTATAAATGTTTGATACTTTTTAAATAATAATTTCATTATTTTTTTTTGATTACTTTCATCTAATTCACTAAATAAATCATCTAATAAAAGTATTGGTTTAATCTTATATTCATTATCTAATACTTTTATTTCAGATAATTTAAATGATAATAAAATTAATTTTTGAATACCTTGAGATGAATAATCTACTGCATTTCTATTGTTATGTAGAAATTCAAAGTCATCTCTATGTATTCCTGTTGTTGTAAGACCTAAAATCATTTCTTTTTGTCTTACTTTTTTCAATAAATTTATTATTTCATCTTTATTTTTATTTAAAAAATCAGAATTATATTTTATTAATATATCATCTTCTTTTTTAAATCTTTTAAAGATTTTATTAATATATTTATTAACATCATCTATATATTTTTTTCTATATTCACAAATTTTCAATCCAATTTCTGATATTTTTTCATCTAATACATCTAAATATCCTTTATCTAAGTTAGAATTAAGGTTAATTTTTTTAAGATAATCATTCTTATTTTTAATTAATTTGTTATACATATTAATCAAACCAATGTATTCTTTGTTAACATTAGATAATTCAATATTTAAATAATTTCTTCTTGTATTAGGATTATCTTTTATTAATCTTGTGTCATCTGGAGAGAACAATATAACTGAATATTCACAAATATAATCACTTAATTTTTTTAATATTTGTCCATTTATTTTAGCTTTCTTATCTTTTCCATTAACTATTATCTCTAGTTTTTTTTGCTTTTCTCCAGTATCTAATGAAATTTTTAATTTAAAAAATGATTCTCCATTTTTTAATAAAACATCATCATAGTAGGATTTAAAAGACTTTGCGATACTTCCAAAATATATACTTTCAATAATAGAAGTTTTACCTACTCCATTTTTTCCTATAATAACATTTATAGAAGACAAATTATCTAATTTTATTTTTTGAAATTTTCTAAAATTTGTTAATTCTAAATCAGTGATATGCATTTTAAACCCTCTTTTAAATGATTTTAAGAAAAAATGTAGTTAGTACGTACTCCTACCCACAACATAAATTATATCACAAATTTAGTTGTAAATCACTATTTTTATAAAAAAAGAAAAGTATTTCTACTTTTTCTTTATTTAAATTTTTCTTGTCTTTCTTCAAGAAGATATTTTAATCTACTTGATCTCATTATTTGATTAGTTAGAGATCCTATTGATACATTTAAATCCAATATACTACCATTTTTAAATATTACTCTTGATGTACCTTTTTTTAAGCCTTTTTCATAAGTGAGAATATTATTTAATGATATCCATATACAATCTGCTCTATTAGGAGAAGTTGTAGGAAAAAATATAATTTTATTTGTATCTTCTATAACTATTGGAGATTTATGAGTAATACCAGATATATTTTTAGTACCTATATATCTTCCTTCATATGTACTACCAAAATACTCGCAACTGTGTTCAATAACACTTAAGGCTGGCATACTTAAATCATACTCCATATCATTTTCTAATGCTGTACTTTCTTCTTCAGATTTAGGCATTATAGCTAGAGTCTCTTTATTTATTTCGTAATCCACAAATTTCACCTCCTTTTCAAATAAATTGCGAGTATTATATCAAAGGAGGTTGTCGAAATTTGTCATATTTTGTAGAAAAAGTAATTTTTTTTATTTTTAATATGTCATTATTGGAAGAATTAATTGAATTAAGTCTCCTTTATCGTTTTCTTTTATAATTATTGGTTTAATTTGACCATTAAAATAAAGTTTTATATTTTCACTTTCAAATGTTTTTAATGCTTCTAATAAATATTTAGCAGAACAAGATATTTTTAATTCTCCATTTTTAGGATTAACAATTTCCATCTTTTCTTCTACTTTTCCAGCTTCTTGACTATAGGAATTTATTACTAAATTATTCTTATCTATAGATATTTGAATAGTATTTTTGTCTTTTGATTGAGCAAATAAGGATGCTCTATCTACTACATTATAAAATTCATTTGTATTTACTTCTATTTCTAATTCAAATTCTTTAGGAACGAAATTATCTGTATTTGGATAAGTTCCACTTAATAAACTAGATTGAAATAAAATATCTTTATATTTGAATAATACTTTGTTATTAAATGTATGAATTTCAATATCTTCTTCTAATTCTATTATTCTTAATAATTCAATAATATTTCTAGCTGGAATAACTATATTAACACTTTCTTCTAAAGTTTTATTAATTTGTATAACTTTTTTAGCTAATCTATAAGAGTCAGTTGCTACACATTCTAGAATATTACCTACTATCTTAATGTTAATACCTGTGAGTAATGGTCTACTTTCTTGTAATGAAGTTGCAAAACTAGTCTGATTTATTATTTCTTTTAATATACTACTTGAAAGAACAATAGGATCACTTGTTTCTTTAAGATCTATTTTAGGAAAATCAGCTTCAGGAAAGCAATTTAAACTATATTTTGAATTTTTAGTTGATATCATTGCTTTATTTCCATCTACTTCTTCTATAGATATTAAGTTTTCAGATAGTTTTCTTACTATATCTAATAAATATCTTCCATATATAATAGATGTTCCTTCTTCTTTAATTTCTTTAATATTAGATTTATCAATAAATGATTTAATAGTTATATCATTATTAGTAGCAGTTAATGATAATCCTTTCTTTGTTAATTCAAATTTAATTCCATTTAATACTGGATTAATATTTCTTGTTGACATTGCTTTTGATACAGCATTTAAATTTTCTAATAAAATATCCTTTTCAATTTTTAATTTCATATTATTACCTCTTTCTTTTTTTTTATTTATATTATTAATAATATTGTTAACATTGTTAATAACTATGTTTTTTCCTTTATATATCTTGAACTAGATTGTTATTTCAATGTTAATATTTCTATTATTGTTCACTTATCTTTGCTTTTATTTCTAAAATTTGTTCTCCTAATTTTTTATCACTTTCTAAATCTTTTTTTATTTTTTCATATGAATGAAGTGCAGTAGCATGATCTCTATTTCCAAATTCTAATCCTATTTTTATATAACTTTCTTCTGTCATCATTCTACATAGATAAAAAGCTATATGTCTTGCATTTACTATAGGTCCATTTCTTTTTTTACCTTTTAAATCATCAACTGATAAATTAAAGTACTTAGCAACACAATTTTGAATCTTTCCTATTGAATTAGGTGTATATAAACCAGTGTTAGCATATTCTTTTAAAGCATCAATCGCATCTTCTAGTGTTAATTTAGGAATATTCATCATAGCTTGATATGCAAATAATCTTGTTATAAATCCTTCTATATTCCTAACATCACTTCCGCAGTTAGATGCTACATAATTAATAATATCATCACTTAGATCTATTACAAAATCACTTGTTTTTATTTTTTGTTTAATTATGTTAACTTTAAGGTCAAAATCAGGAGGATTGATATTAACTGGTAGTCCCCAACTAAATCTAGTTTTTAATCTATCTTCTAATTCTTTTAAATCATCAATAGATCTATCTGAACAAATTACTATTTGTTTCTTATTATCATATAAACTACTAAAGGTATTAGTAAATTCTTGTTGAGATTTTATAGCTCCTTTTAGAAATTGAATATCATCAATCATTAATACATCAACATCTCTATATTTTTTTCTAAATAGTTCAATATAACCTAGGTTATCATCTCCATCTTTTTTATACATTAATATAAGATCATTAACAAATTGTTCAGTAGTTATATATAATACCTTTTTATTAGAGTGTTGCTTAATATAATTACCAATTGCGTGCATTAAATGTGTTTTACCAAGCCCACTATTACCATATAAGAATAAAGGATTATACATAACACCAGGTTTTTCAGCAACTGTCATAGCAGCGGTGTAAGCAAATCTATTGCTATTTCCAACTATATAATTATCAAAAGTATATTTAGGATTAAAATTACTATAATTTTTATATTCTTCATCTATATCATTATCTAATATTTCTAATATTTCTTCTTGTTTATTATTTGTTGGTTCTTCAACTTTATCATTCTTTGTAATAATATCAACATAATTAACTTCACTATTAACTTCTAATATTGAATCTTCTATTATATCTTCATAATTAATTTTTAAATGTTTTTTACAAGATTCGTGAGGGGCTACTAAATAGATATCGTTATTATCTATTTTAAATTCAATGTCTTTAAACCATGTATTAAAAGTAGACAAAGCTATCTTTTTATGAATGATGTTTAGAAACTCATTTTTAAAGTCATTTGTATCCATAAAACCCTCCTATTAATTGTTAATTTAATTGTAGTGCAAAGTTTTGAAAAAGAAAAGTACTAAAAGTTGTTAACACTAGTTATTAACAAGTTATTCACAATTAAAAGCCCCTAATATTCAAGTGTTTTGATAGTTATTAACAATATTAACAAATTTTAAATTCACAATGTTAATAAAGTTATTAACAATATTGTTAACTTTGTTAATAACTAAAAATTGACAATTTATATTTTATTGGTTATAATCTAGTGTGTCAAGCGAAATTTGTGAATATGAAGGAGGTATTATCATGAAAAGAACTTATCAACCTAATAATAGAAAGAAAAGTAAAACACATGGATTTCTTTCAAGAAAAGATAGTAATGTTTTAAGTAACAGAAGAAGAAAAGGAAGAAAAGTATTAGCAAAATAAATAACTACTTTTAATTAAGTAGTTTTTTTTGTATAATTTACTTGGGTGGTTTTATGAACCAAAAGTATATATTAAAGAAAAATGAAGAAGTTTTATTAGTAATAAAAACTGGAATAAAAAAAGTTTATGATCATCTCATTATATATAGTAAAAGCAACGAGTTAACTAATAGTAGATTTTGTGTGAGTGTAAGTAAAAAAATAGGTAATGCAGTAGTTAGAAATAAATTAAAAAGACAAGTAAAAGATATCATAATGAAAAATATGGTTACTAATAATAAAGATTATGTTATAATACTATCAAGTTCGTTTAAAGAACTTTCATTTGAAGAAAAAAAGAAAGAAATATTGAAAGGAATAGAGTAATGAAAAAGAAAATATTATTATTACTGTTATTAACAGTAATGTTATTTACTGGATGTACTAAAAGATTTACTGTAGAAGGAGAAAATAAAACTAATAAAAGTTATGTATCAAATATACTATGTCAGCCTACAACAAAAGAAATGAAGAAAATATATGAAGACAATTCTGATAAAGTAGAAGTAGATGTTAATAAGTTAGTTAAATGTACTAATTTTAAAGTAAATACAGGTGGTTATGAAGGATTATGGACTTCTATATTTGTAAAACCACTTGCTTGGGCTATTATTCAAATAGGAAAACTAGTTAAAAATTATGGACTTGCTATTATGTTGGCATCATTAATATTAAGAGCAGTTTTATTCCCATTCTCTAAAAAATCAACTATGATGAGTGAGAATATGAAGAAAGCTAAACCAGATTTAGATAAATTAGAGAAGAAATATGCTAACAAAGAAGATAAAGATGCAATGATGAAAAAAAGCCAAGAAATGATGATGATTTATAAGAAATATAATATAAGTCCAATGTCAGGTTGCTTATTTGCATTCTTACAATTACCTATATTCTTTGCATTCTTAGAGGCAATATATAGAGTTCCTGTATTATTTGAAGGTAAATTCTTAGTATTTAATTTGGGTACAACGCCTTGGGAAGGAATATCATCTGGTAATTATTTCTATATTATATTAATAGCATTAATTATTGGAACAACATTCTTCTCAATGAGAAATATGAATAATTCAAGTGTGAATGATGATCAAGCAAAACAAATGAAAACAATGAATTATTTTATGATAGCATTTATTTCATTTGCGTCATTTAGTTTACCAACAGCAATTGCATTATATTGGATAGTATCTAGTGGATTTACTGTAATACAAAACATAGTTATCAAAAAAATGATAAAATAAATAGAAGTAGGGAGTAGTTATGGAAAAGTATAAGTATGAATCAAAATCTAAAGAAAATTTATTAAGTCTAGCATGTGATGATTTAAAAGTTACAGAAGATGATATTTTATATAATATTACTGAAGAAAAAAAAGGTTTATTTGGTAAAAAATATTATATTGAAATAATTAAAATAAATGATGTAGCTGAATATGGAAAATCATTAATATTAGATTTCTTAAAAGGATTTAATTTAAAAGGAAATGTTGAAATTAAAGTAAGAGATAAAAGTATCACATATAAGATATTTACTGATAATAATGCTATATTAATTGGTAAAAGAGGTCATATACTTGAATCATTACAAAACTTTGTAAGAGGAGCTTTATTAAATAGTACTGATATATTCGTAAATGTAATAATAGACATAGAAAATTATAAAGAAAAACAAATATATTTCTTAGAAAAGAAAGTTAAGAAATTAGCTAGAGAAGTAACACTTACAAAGAGTGATATTAAATTAGATCCTATGAATTCATATGATAGAAGAATAGTACATAATGCACTTAGTGGTTTTGATTATATTGAAACTGTAAGTGAGGGTGAAGAACCTAATAGATGTGTAGTAATAAAATATAAAGGAAAAAAATAAAACACCAATTATGGTGTTTTTCTTTACTTAAATGATAAAAAATGGTATAATCTATGCCGATTGAGGGGTAAATATGGAAGATACAATCGCAGCAATTTCAACTGTAGTAGGTGAATCTGCTTTAAATGTTATTAAAGTAAGTGGTAATGATTCAATAGCAATAGTTAACAGTATATTTAAAGGTAAAAATTTAACTAAGGTGGAAAGTCATACTATTCACTATGGTTTTATTGTGGATAAAGATGAAAAAATTGATGAAGTATTAGTATCTATATTTAAAGCCCCAAAGACTTATACTAGAGAAGATGTAGTAGAAATAAACTGTCATGGAGGTATAGCTGTTACTAATAAAATATTAGAATTATTATTAATTAATGGATGTAGAATGGCTGAACCAGGAGAATTTATTAAAAGAGCATATCTTAATGGAAGAGTTAATTTAGCAGAAGCAGAAGCAGTAAGTGATTTAATATCTGCCAAAACTGATATAGCTAGAAAAATAGGTATTAAAGGTTTAACTGGACAGTCTTCTAAATTAATTAAAGATTTAAGAGAAGATTTATTGAGTTTAATTGCTAATATAGAAGTAAATATAGATTATCCTGAATATGAAGATGCAGTTGTAGTTACTAAAAAATTAATTAAAGAAAAGATAGAAAATATTATAGATAGATTAAAAGTAATAGTAACTAAAAGTGAAGATCAACTATTAATTAAAAATGGTATTAAAGTTTCTATAGTAGGTAAACCAAATGTAGGTAAAAGTAGTATTTTAAATAAGTTTTTAAATGAAGAAAAAGCAATAGTTACTGATATAGAAGGAACAACAAGGGATACAGTAGAAGGTAGTATTGTTTTAAATGGAGTAGAACTTAATTTCATAGATACTGCTGGTATCAGGGATACTGAGAATGTAGTTGAGAAAATAGGTGTTGAAAAAAGTTTAAAAGCAATTGAAGAAGCAGACTTAGTATTATTCGTACTTGATGGTACTAGAAAAGTAAGTAAAGAAGACTTAGAAATATTTGACAAAGTCAAGAATAAAAAAGTAATAATTATTGTTAATAAATCAGATGAAGATCAAGTTATAGATATTAAAGAATTTAATAAATATGATATTATTTTCACTTCTACTAAAATAGAAGAAGGTTTAGATGAATTAAAAAATAAAATAATAGAGATGTTTAATTTAGGTAATTTAGAATTAAATGATTATACTTATTTATCTAATAGTAGACAAATAGCAATATTAAAGAAATGTTTGAGTATTTCTAAAGAAATATTAAAGAAATCTGATAATGAAGAAGTAGATTTATTAGAAATAGATATTAAAGCATTATGGGAAAATTTAGGAGAAATATTAGGTGAAACATATAAAGATGATCTTCTTGATGAAATATTCTCTAAGTTTTGTTTAGGAAAATAGGTGATACTATGAATTATGATGTAATAGTAGTAGGTGGAGGACATGCCGGTTGTGAGGCAGCTCATGCTAGTGCTGTTCTTGGTAATAAAACACTTTTAATAACTGGGAATATTAATAATATAGGTGATATGCCTTGTAATCCATCAATAGGTGGTTCTGCTAAAGGAATAGTTGTAAGAGAAATAGATGCACTTGGTGGAATAATGGGTGAAGTAGCAGATGCTACTCATATTCAAATTAAGTTTTTAAATAGTAAAAAAGGTCCAGGTGTTAGATCTTTAAGATGTCAATCTAATAAGAAACTATATTCTGAAACTATGATTAATTTGTTAAAGAATACTAAGAATCTTACTTTAAAAGAATCTTTAGTTAAATCTTTAATAATTGATAATAATGAAGTAAAAGGTATTATAACTGAAGATAATGAAAATATTTCTTCTAAAAAGGTAATATTAACAACTGGTACATATTTAAATTCAGATATAATGAGAGGTCATAATAAACATAAAGGTGGTCCTCATGGAGAAAAGACTTCTCTATATTTAAGTAAGAATTTAGAAGAGTTAGGTCTAAAAATTATAAGATTAAAGACAGGAACTCCTCCTAGAATAGATGGTAATACTATAGATTATAGTATTATTAAAGAAGAAAAAGGAGATAATAAGTTAATAACTTTTAGTAATTTTAATAAACCTAGTTATAAAGTTAAAAATCAAATATCTTGTTATTTAACTTACACAAATGAAAATACTCATAAAATAATATTAGATAATTTAGATAAGTGTGCTTTATATAGTGGAATGATTAAGGGAGTAGGTCCTAGATATTGTCCTTCTATTGAAGATAAAATAGTTAAATTTAGAGATAAAGATAGACATCAAATATTCTTAGAACCTAATGAACTTTCTACTAATGAAATATATGTAGGTGGTTTTTCAACAACAATGCCAGAAGAAATACAAGAAACATTAATACATACAATGAGAGGCTTAGAAAATGCTAAAATAACAAAATATGGTTATGCAATAGAATATGATGCAATTGATCCTACTGAATTAAATATGTCTTTAGAATCTAAAAAAATAAAAGGATTATATACAGCTGGTCAAATAAATGGAACATCTGGATATGAAGAAGCAGCTGCTCAAGGATTAATCGCTGGTATTAATGCTAGTTTATCATTAAAAAATATTGAACCATTAATATTGAAAAGAAATGAAGCATATATAGGCGTTTTAATAGATGATTTAATAAATAAAGGTATAACAGAACCATATAGATTATTAACATCACGTGCAGAATTTAGATTGTTATTAAGACACGATAATGCAGACATTAGACTTACTGAATTTGGTAGAAAAGTAGGTTTAATAGATGATAGAAAATATAAAATATTTAGTAAAAAGCAAGAAGAAATTAGTAATTTAATGAATTATATAAAAGAAACTAATTTCAAATGTTCTAAAGATAATAATGAATTTTTAATAAGAAATAAATCTGTTAAATTAGATAATTCTATTAAAATATATGAACTTATTAAAAGACCTGAAATTAAATTAAGTAGAGTATTAAAATACTTAAATGTTAAGTTTAATAAAGAGGCTATTGAACAAGTTGAAATTAATATTAAGTATAAAGGATATATTGATAAAACAAATAAAGAAGTAGAAAAGATGCTTAATTTAGAAGATAAAAAGATACCTAGTGATATTGATTATGAAAAAGTAAGAAATATAGCAACAGAAGCTAAGCAAAAATTATCTTTAATAAGACCTTTAACTATAGGTCAAGCATCACGTATTAGTGGAGTAAATCCTGCTGATATATCTATGTTATTAATATATTTAAAAAAGGAATATCCAAATGAATAAAGAAGAATTTATTAAAAATATTAAAGAATTAAATTTAGAAATTAATGATGGAGTATTATCTAAATTAGATAAATATTATAAATTATTAAATGAATGGAATAATAAATTTAATTTAACAACTATATTAGAAGAAGGAAGTGTTTATTTAAAACATTTCTATGATTCAATTGCAATAGTAAAATCAAACTTAATTAAAAATGAAAATATTAAATTATGTGATTTTGGTACAGGAGCAGGTTTTCCTGGAATAGTAATTAAAATATTCTTTCCTAATATTAATGTAACTTTAATAGAATCTAATAATAAAAAATGTATATTTTTAAATGAAGTTATAAAAGAATTAAATTTAAATAATATTGAAGTTATTAATGAAAGAATGGAAATATATACTAAAAAGAATAGAGAGTTATTTGATATAGTTACTTGTAGAGCAGTATCTCACTTAAAAGTAATAAGTGAACTTGCAATACCTTTATTAAAAGTTAATGGTTATTTTTTACCATTAAAATCAAATATTGATGAAGAAATAAAAGAAAGTAATGATATATTAAACAAATTAGATTCTAAAATAGAAAATGTTATTTCTTATGAACTTCCTATAGAAAATTCTAAAAGAAATATATTAATAATAAAAAAGTTAAAAGAAACTAATTTAAAATATCCAAGAGAGTATAAAAAGATTATTAAAAACAACTAATAATCTTTTTTTGTTGAAATAAATGAATATTTGTTTTAAAATAATAATAGGAAAATAGAATAGTAGGTGTTTTTATGGAAGAAAAAAATGTTAAATTAATATCAATAGAAGAAATAGTTCCTAATAGATTTCAACCAAGACAAATATTTGGTGAAAAAGAATTAAATGAACTTGCAGATTCAATAAAAGAACATGGAATTATCCAACCATTAATAGTAAGACCACTTGGTGATAAATATGAAATAATTGCAGGTGAAAGAAGATATAAAGCTGCTTCAATAGCAGGTCTTTATAATGTTCCAGTTATTGTACTAGAAAAAGATGATAATGAAAGTGCAGAACTTGCTATTATAGAGAACATCCAAAGAAAAGATTTAACACCTATAGAAGAGGCTAAATCATATCAAAAATTATTAAATAGAGGCTTAACTCAAGAAGAGATAGCTAAAAAATTAGGTATAGCTCAACCTACTGTTGCAAATAAATTAAGACTTTTAAGTTTACCTGATGAAGTTCAAGAAGCATTACTTAATACAAGAATATCTGAAAGACATGCAAGAGCATTATTAAAATTAGAAAATGTAAGTGATCAATTAAATCTATTAAATAGAATAATAAATGAAAAATTAAATGTTAAACAAACAGAAGAAGAAATTAATAAAATACTTGGAATATTCAATGTAGAAGAAAAAATTGAAGAACCTAAAGAAGAAATTGAATTATTTGATGTAGAAGAGAATAATTCATATGATCCTGTAAAAGATACAAATGAAGATATTGAAATCAAACCATTTGAAGAGCCATCAGAAGAAGATATTAATTTCTTTAGAGAATTTAATATGTCTAATGATAAAAAAATAGAAAAAGAATCATCTATAGAAGAATTTAAAGATGATTATATTCCTGAAATACAAGTAATTGATAATGAACCAAGTGAATATAAATATTTAGATGTTGTAGATAAAACAAGAAATTTAATTGATGAATTGAATTCAAAAGGTTATAAAGTAAAAAAAGAAGAGTATGATATGGATAAAGAATATCAAATAATAATAAGAATTGAAAAATAGCTTAAATGCTATTTTTTAGTTTGTAAAATTATTTTCTGGTTCTGTACCATTTACATAAAATAATAATACATTTTTTTTACCATCATTAGATAGGCCACTTACTGGATTTACTAATGAAGCAGTAATATTATTTGGAATTTCATACCATGTTTTTGGTGTGTCTTTTAATATTTCTTCAATAGTTTTAGCCCATATCATTTTATTAGCGATAGATACATCTTTGTGAGTAGGATCATTATCATCATAACCACTCCATACCATTACAAGAGCATCATTATTATATCCTACAGTCCAAGTATCTGAAGTTGTACTACCACTTTTTACAGCATATTTTCTTGTTATTATATTATTAATTCTAAGCATGGTAGGAGAAGTGTAATCAACAAACGAATAGTTATATGTATTTGTTAATAATTCATTTAAAATATATACATATTTCTTATTTAAAACCTCTTCTTCATCACTTTTAAATTCATATATAACATTATTATTAATATCAGTTACTTTTTCAATTAAATGTACTTCATTTCTTTTTCCCATATTTGCAAGTGTTACATATCCATTAGCAAAATCTATCATACTTATTTCATTACTGCCTAATGGTAATGATGCATTTGGTTCTAATTTTGTTTTAATTCCTACTTTTTTAGCTGTATCTATAAGTGAATCAGCACCTAAAAATAAATGTGTTTTAACTGCAAAAATATTATCAGAAAAAGCAATAGCAGAAGCAAGTGAAATATTTTTATTAGCATATATATTTCCAGCGTTTTTAGGAGAATATGTTTTATCATTACCTAAATTGAATGTAGTTGCTTCACTTCTAAAAGTAGACGAAGAGGTAAAACCGTTTTCTAATGCAGCATAATAAAGAAATGGTTTCATTGTAGAACCAACTTGTCTTTTAGCTTGAGTTACTCTATTAAATTCACTTTTATTATAATCAATTCCTCCAACTAAAGCAGAAACATTTCCAGTTCTTGGATCTACTATAATTGATGCTACTTGTATATCATCAATATTTTTTAATTCATTTTTAATATTATTTTCTAGTATTTTTTGATTATTTAAATTTAGATTAGTATAAATTTTTAATCCGCCAGTATCTATTAACGATGTAGGAATTGCCTTTATATTACGTAGTTCTTGCATAACTGCGTCTTTATAATAGTATATACTCGTCATTGACTTTGTCTCTTTAATTCCATAAAACTCTAATTCAGTATTGTATACATCATTTGCTTCTTTTTCAGTAATATATTTATTATTTACCATACTATCTAAAACTAATTTTTGTCTCTTTTTAGCATTATCAAAATAGTTAATAGGATTGTAATAAGTAGGATTTTTAGGAATGCCAACCAAAATAGATGCTTCAGCAAGTGTTAAATCTTTTGAATTTTTATTAAAATAATATCTTGCTGCTGATTCTATTCCATAATTACCAGCACCATAGTTAATTGTATTTAAATATCCTTCTAATATGTCATCTTTATCATAATGTACTTCTAATTCAAATGTTAAAAATGCTTCTTCTATTTTTCTTTTCCAAGTTTTATCAAAATCTAAATATAAATTTTTTATATATTGTTGAGAAATAGTAGATGCTCCTTGCTTTAATGATTTACTTTTAATATTTATAAACATTGCTTTTAATATTCTTAAATAATCAAAACCTTTATGTTTATAAAAATTTTTATCTTCTGCTGATATTGTAGCGTCTATTACATTTTTTGAAATTTTATCTAATGTAACCCAAGAAGCATTAGAAGAGTTTTCAAATACAAGATTGTTTTCATCGTCATATATTAATATTTGATTAGCGGTAGTTAAATTTTCTTTAGGAGTTAAATATGCATATCCATAAAATCCTAAAATAATTATAGTTATAGAAATGAAAGAAAATATTGTAAATTTAATTAAAAAGTACAGTTTTTTCATGTATCCTCCGACTACTATATATTAGTATGTAGAATAATTAAAACAATTATTACATATTAATGTATAAAAAATACTTGATTTATTTAAAATAATAAGTATAATTTTAGGAGAAATGTTTTATTACGGAGGTTATTATGAAGTTTAAAACTGTAACAAAAGAAGAGTTAGAATTAATGCCTTTTGACGATATTGCATACGTAATATTAAAGGAAAAAGGAAAGAAAATGAAGATTAATGAAATCTTCAAAATTATATGTGATACTTTAGAATTAGGGGATGCTGCTTTTGAAAACCAAATAGCTGATTTCTTTACATTATTAGCAACTGAAAAGAGATTTATTCAATTAGAAAAAGGTTATTGGGATTTAAGAGAGAATCATACAGCAGAAATAAGAATAAAAGATATAGAAGAAGAACTTAATGAAGAAGAAATAATGGAAGAAGATTATGAACAAGAAGAAGACGAAGAATATAGTGAAACAAAAGATATAGATGATGACGACACTGATGATGATTTAAAAGATTTAGTTGTTGTTGATGAAGAAGACGAAGGAAATGATTTATAGCTTAGTTTTTAATTAAATTAAAATAATTAAAAAAGGAGATATAAATATGGATGAACGTTTAAAAATAATAGAAGAAAGATATAATTTTTTAGAAGGGGAATTACTTAAACCTGAAGTATATGAAAATTATGAAAAGATGAGGGTATTAAGTAAAGAAAAAACAACATTAGAAGAAAAAGTTAATAAATATCATGAATATAAGCAAGTAGAAGAAGATTTAGAAACAGCAAAAGAGATGTTAAAAGATCCTGAAATGGCTGAATTCGCATCTGAAGAAATAGAAAATTTAAGTAATAAAAAAGAAAATTTAGAATCAACACTTAAAAGAATGCTCTTACCTAAAGATCCTAATGATGAGAAGAATGTTATTATGGAAATTAGAGGAGCAGCAGGTGGAGATGAAGCAAATATATTTGCTGGAGACTTATTTAGAATGTATTCTAAGTATGCAGAACATGAAGGATGGAAATTAGAAGTTACATATGAAGCACCTGGTGAAAGTGGAGGATACTCTAATATTGAATTTATGTTAAGTGGAGAATCAGTTTATTCAAAACTTAAATATGAAAGTGGTGTTCATAGAGTTCAAAGAGTTCCAGAAACAGAGAGCCAAGGAAGAGTTCATACTTCAACTGCAACAGTACTTGTTATGCCTGAAGCAGAAGAAGTAGATGTTGAAATTAAAGATTCAGAAATAAGAGTAGATATAACTAGAAGTAGTGGAGCTGGAGGACAATGTGTTAATACAACAGATTCAGCAGTAAGAATTACTCACATACCTACTGGAATTATAGTTTATTGTCAAGTTGAAAGAAGTCAAATAAAGAATAAAGAAAGAGCAATGCAAATTTTAAAGACTAGACTTTATGATTTAAAACAAAGAGAGCAAGAAGAAAAACTTGAAAGTGAACGTAAGAGCAAAATAGGTACTGGAGATAGATCAGAAAAAATAAGAACTTATAATTACCCACAAAATAGAGTAACTGATCATAGAATTAATTTAACACTTATGCATTTAGATAAAGTAATGGAAGGTCATCTTGAGGAAATAATTGAAGCATTAATTACTGAAGATGAAAGAATGAAATTAGAAGCAGATGAAAACAAGTAATAATTTAAATGTTTCTAATAGAGAATTAGAAGAATTAAAACTTGTATCTAAAGATTATGAATCTGATTATAATAAAGTATTAAAAGGATACCCAATTCAATATTTGATTGGGTATGTTAATTTCTATGGATATAAAATAAATGTTAATGAAAATGTTTTAATACCTAGATTTGAAACTGAATTGTTAGTTGAAAAGACAATTAAATACATAAATAAAGTATTTAATAAAAAAGTTAACATTCTAGATATAGGTACAGGTAGCGGATGTATAAGTATAGCATTAAAAAAAGAAATAGATTCAAATGTAATAGCTTTAGATATAAGTGAAAAAGCTCTTGAAACTGCTGAATCTAATGCAAAATTGAATGATGTAGATATAAGATTTATTAAGAGTAATATTCTAGACAAAGTCAATGAAAAATTTGATGTGATTATAAGTAATCCACCATATATAGATAATAAAGAAAGAGTTATGAAAATGGTTGATAAGTATGAACCACATGAAGCTTTATATGCATCTAATAATGGATTATACTTTTATGAAGAAATACTTAGAAATATAAACAAATATTTAAATAAAAAGTTTATAATTGCATTTGAAATAGGAGATTGGGAAGGACAATCTGTTAAATCAATCGCTGAATCTTATTTTAAAGAATCAAAAATATTAATTGAAAAAGATTACTCTGGCAGAGATAGATATCTTTTTATAATAAATGAATAAAATATTAAAAATAATACCAATACTTATTTGAAAGGTTGGTATTTTTTATGAAGAAAATATTAATAATATTATTTATAATATCAGTAATATTTATGCTTATTAAAAATGAAGAAACAGTTATGATTCCAGATGAGTCTATTAGATTTAGAGTAATCGCTAATTCTAATGATAAAGAAGATATAACTATTAAAGAGTATTTAACTAAAAAAATTATAGATAATAACAAAGAATTATTTGAAAGTGAATCTATAAATGACTCTAGACAAAAAATTAATAATAGTATTGATAAATTAAATTTATTAATAAATAATACATTTAGTGAACTAAATTATAATAAAGATTATAAAGTTAATTATGGAATAAATTATTTTCCTGAAAAAAAATACAAAGGTATTAAATATAAAGAAGGATATTATGAATCTTTAGTAGTAACTATTGGAGAAGGTAAAGGTAATAATTATTTTTGTGTAATGTATCCACCATTATGTTTAATAGATGAATCTAATCTTGATGATGTAGAGTATAAGTTTAAAATAATTGAAATATTAGAAAAATTTATCATAAAAAAATAAAAATGAAATAATAATTAATATGAAAATATTAACATTATTCTTAATAGGTATAAGTTTAAGTATAGATGCATTTAGTATGTCTCTTGCTTATGGACTTATTGGAATTAGAAAGAAAGATATGTTTTTATCTTCATTAATAGTAGGATTATTTCATTTTTTTATGCCTTTATTAGGAAGTATCATTGGATCTAAATTATTAAATACATTTAAAATAAATCCAAAATACTTAATAATTATAATAATAATTTTACTTTTAATAGAAATGATAAAATCAATAAATGAAGAAGAAAAACAAATAAATATGAATATTCTAGGAATGATTTCTTTTGCATTTCTAGTATCTCTTGATAGTTTTACAGTTGGTATGGGAATATATTACATTACAGATACTCCTATATATGCAAGTATTGTATTTGCAACTGTAAGTGCATCTTTCACTTTACTTGGGTATATTCTTGGAAAATATGTGTCATCTAAATTTGAAAAAATATCAAAATATATAGGTATATTTATATTAATTGTTTTGCTTATCTATTTTCTTTTTTAAATTGATTAAAATTTAAAAATATATTATATTATTAGTAAGGAGATAATTGCTATGCCAAAAATCAGAATAGAAGGAAATCATGAATTAAAAGGAGAAGTAACTATAAGTGGCGCTAAGAATAGTGCAGTTGCATTAATACCAGCATCTATATTAGCTAAAAAGAGTGTAATATATAATGTTCCTAAAATAACAGATATAGATTATTTAATAAAAATATTAGAACTTTTAAATTGCAAAGTTGAAATGAAAGATAATAATTTATATATAGATGCAACTAATGCTAAGAATGAAAACATTCCAGAAGAATTAAGTGTACAAATGAGAGCATCTTATTATTTTATGGGTGCATTACTAGCTAAATTTCATAGAGCAGAAATATGTTATCCTGGAGGATGTAAAATAGGTAATAGACCAATAGACCTTCATATAAAAGGATTTGAAGCTTTAGGTGCTAAAGTTACTCAAATTAAAAGTAAATTTATAATAGAAGCAGATAATTTAAAAGGAGCTAAAATATATTTAGATTTTCCTAGTGTAGGAGCAACTATAAATATAATGTTAGCAGCTTCTTTAGCAGAAGGTAAAACTATAATAGATAATGCTGCAAAAGAACCTGAAATAGTAAATGTAGCTTCTTTCTTAATTAATATGGGTTGTAAAATTACTGGAGCTGGAACTGATAAAATAGTAATTGAAGGCAAAAAAGAATTAGGTAATGGCGTAGTTGAAGTAATGCCTGATAGAATAGAAGCAGGAACATATTTGATAATTGGAGCATTACTAGGAGATTTAAAAATTAAAAATGTTATTAGTGAACATATACATGCAGTTTTAGTAAAACTAAAAGAAGTAGGAGTTAAATATTCAATCGAGAAAGATGGAATATTAATTCATAAATGTAATAATTTAAAACCAACAACAATTAAAACTTTAGGCTTTCCTGGATTCCCAACTGATTTACAGCAACCATTCACTACATTATTAACTCAAGCAGAGGGTAAATCAATAATTAATGAAACTATATACGAATCAAGATTTAGAAATGCAGAATATTTAAATATAATGGGAGCTGAAACTAAGCTATTATCATTTGATACTCTTGAAATAAAAGGTAAAACACCTTTAACAGGAGCAGATGTTTATTCAACAGATTTAAGAGCAGGAGCATCATTATTAGTAGCAGGTTTAATAGCAGATGGAGTTACTACAATAGATAATATTGAACTAATATTAAGAGGATATGAAGATGTAGTTGAAAAACTTCAAAATATTGGTGCTAAAATAGAATTAATACCATAAAATTTAACAAGATATATTTTTTGGGAGGATACATGAACAAAAAAATACTTGTTATTTTTTTTATTGGGGTTTTATTATCTTTTATTATCTTTAAGTTAACTTATAAAGAAAAAATAGATTATTTAGCTTTAGGAGATGAGTTAGTACTAGGTTATTCTCCTTTTGGAACATATAATAAGAGCTATTCTGATTATTTTAGTATTTATTTAAAAAATCAAAAAAAGTTAGGAAATTATTGTAAAGAATACAGCTCTTATGATAAAAAAATTATAGACTTAATTAATGATATGGATGATGTTAAAGAAATAAAAATAGGTAATAAAAAAGTAAATATAAATCAATTAATCTCAAAAGCTGATATTATAACTTTGTCATTTGGACAAAAAGATATTTTTAATTTATTAAATTCTAATTATGATAAGCATTTAAAAAATATAGATAATATTTATAGTTATATTGATAATTATTTCAATGACTATGTGATATTAATTAATAAAATAAGAAGAATAAGTGATTCTAAAATATATATAATAGGTTTATATAATCCTTTAATTAATACTAATCAAGAAACAATTAAAAAATTAAATGAAATATTTAATTATATAAATGAAAAGTTTGAATCTCTTGAAGAAAATAAAGATATATATTATATAGATATTACAAAAGGAATGGATAATAAAAATTATTATATTCCTAATGTAAAAAAACCATATCCATCTTTAGAAGGATACAACTATATATCAAATGTTCTTATATGTAAAGTTTCTAAAAATTGTTGATTTTTAAATATATTTCTTGTATAATACCATTTGAAGAAATTTCTATAGTTTAAATTTGAACTATGGCGAGGAGGGATTTATGAAAAAGGGAATACATCCAGAATTAAAAGAATGTAAGGTTAAATGTGCTTGTGGTAATGAATTTACTGTTAAATCAACTAAAGATTCAATTCAACTTGAAACATGTAATAAATGCCATTCATTTTATACAGGTAAGTATAAAACAGCTAAAACTGGTAACGTTCAAAAATTCAAAGAAAAATATGGAATTAAAGAGTAAACTTTACAAAGTTTACTTTTTTTTATTTAAAAATAAGGTATAATAAAAATAGGTGATTATATGAAAATAATTATAGGTAATGATCATAGAGGATATGAATTAAAAGAAGAATTATTAAAATATTTAAAAAACTCTGGCTATTATGTATCAGATGCAGGTTGTAATAATGTAGATGCAGTTGACTATCCTTTAATTGCAAAAAAAGTTTGTGAAGAAGTTTTAGAAGATGAAGATAATTTAGGAATATTAATTTGTGGTACAGGTATTGGCATGGCTATTGCTGCTAATAAAATAAAGAAAATAAGATGTGCAAAATTATCTACTGAAGAAGAGGCTGCTTTAGCTAAACTTCATAATAATGCTAATGTTATGTCATTATCTGGAGCAACAACAAAAGAATTAGCAATTAGAATTGTTGATAAATTTATTAATACACCATTTTCAAATGAAGAAAGACATATAAGAAGAAATAACGAAATCGACAATATGTAGTAATATTTTTAAAAAGAAAATAATATAATGCATAGTATGAAATATATACTATGCATTTTAATTTTAATAATTCCTGTTTATGCATTAGTTGTCCCACATAATGAAGTAAAAAAAGAAAATATAGTTTATGTTAATAAAGAAGAGACTGAAAAAGTAGTGAAATTATTAGATTCTAATGAAATATTAACTTTATCTTTAGAGGATTATGTTTTAGGAGTAGTAGCGTGTGAAATGCCAGCATCATATGAATTAGAAGCATTAAAAGCGCAAGCAGTAGCATCTAGAACTTATGCTTTAGAAAAAATGAGTGGTAATAATGTATATGATCTTGAAAATTCAACTAATAATCAATGTTATCATGATATAAACAAATTAAAAGAAAAGTGGGGCAATAATTTTAATAAGTATTATAATAAAATCAAGGAAGCAATTAATGATACAAGTGATGAATATATGACATATGAAGGAAATATAATTAAAGCATTTTACTTTTCAACATCTAATGGATATACTGAAAATGTAAAAGATGTATTTGGTAGTGAACTAGATTATTTAGTATCTGTTGATTCATCATGGGATAAGAATAATAAAAATTTTGAAAGAACTATTGAATTATCAATAGAAGAATTTTTAAATAAATTAGGTATTAATGATAATGAAATTAAAAATATTGATATAATAGAAAGAACATCTAGTAATAGAATTAAAACAATAGTTATAAATAATCAAAGTTTTAAAGGAACAACTTTTAGAAAATTATTGGGAATTAGATCAACAGATGCAAATATAGAAATTAAAGATAATAAAGTATTCATAACAACAAAAGGATATGGTCATGGAGTAGGTCTTAGTCAATATGGAGCAAATGAAATGGCTAAACAAGGACACACATATGATGAAATATTAAAATATTATTATAAAAATATTGAAATAAATAGTGTATAAAATAAAAATAATAGTTCACACTCTATAATAGGAGCGTGATTATGGAAAAAGCCAAAAGACTTGTAGTACCAACTGTATACACTATTTCACTTTTATTGATTATTGGAAGTATATTTTTATTAGTATCAGGAATAAGCAGTTATTTTAAAGAAATACCAGATTATGATTATGCAGTAAAAAATGTTTTTAATGATAATAACAAAGTATTACCAGTTCAAACAACTAAAAGCTTAATTATTAAACCTTATTTATCTGAAAATGTAAGTATTGGAAAATATTTTTATGATTTTGAAGGTGAAAGAGAAGGTCAAGAAAAAGCATTAGTATATTATGAAAATACTTATATGCAAAATTCTGGTGTTGATTATATCAGCAATAGTGTATTTGATGTAGTATCTATTCTAGATGGGGAAGTAATATCAGTAGAAAAAGATAATACATTAGGAAATATAGTTAAAGTAAAACATGAAAAGGATTTAATAAGTATTTATCAAGGAATTGATGAAGTATCTGTTTCAAAAGGTGATAGTGTAACACAAGGTCAAATTTTGGGTGTAAGTTCTACATCAAAAATTAATCCTGAATATAATAGTTCATTGCATTTTGAAGTTTATTATAAAGGTGAAATAATTGATCCAGAAAATTTATATACTTTAAGTATCGAAGACTTACAATAAGTCTTTTTTTTCATATTTTAAAAATAATTCTATATATTTTATTAGGGTGATTTTAAATAAAAAGAAATATTATAAATAGAGTAATTGATGAATCAAATTATATATTATTAACTAAGAAAACAATAAGAGATACTGCTAAATATTTTAATGTAAGTAAAAGTACAGTTCATAAAGATTTGCATGAAAGGCTAATAAATATTAACAAAAGTATGTATAATGAAATAAAAAAAATAATGCAATATCATATTGAAATAAGACATATAAAAGGAGGAGAATCCACTAAATTAAAGTATAAAGTCACCAAGAAGTAGACTTTTAGTTTCTTTTTTAGCCAACCCAAAAATAATGTGCTATTATCTTTATTGGGTGTTTTTTTATGATTAATTTTATATTAGTAGAAGATAATGATGTACATAGAAAAAGTACAGAAAAAATTATTTTAAAATATATGATGAAAAACAAATATGATTTTGAAGTTTTTTCTTATGATAAAGAGACAAAAGAATTAGATGATTATATTAATAATAATGATAATAACAATATTTATATATTGGATTTTGAACTTCCAAATACAAATGCTTTAGATTTAGCTAGAAACATAAGAGAATATGATTGGAAGAGTCCTATTATTATTTTAACTGCACATGGTGGAATGGCTTTTGAATCATTTAAACAAAGACTTCAAATATTAGATTTTATTTCAAAACAATATCACGCGGAAGAAAGTTTAATAGAATCATTTGATATTTGTTTAAAACAATTTAATTTATCAAAATCATTAAAATTAAATTATAATTATACAGACTATAATATTCCTTTTGATAAGATTCTTTATATCTATAGAGATACAGTAGAAAGAAAAATAATTATTGTTACAGAAAATAGTGAATACATGATAAGAATTAATTTAAAAAATATAAAAGATATGTTGCCAAATTATTTTAAATATTCTCATAAAGCTTGTATAGTAAATACAAACAAAGTTGAAGCTTTTGATTGGAAAAATTATATTATTTATTTTTCTAATGGCACATCTACAAACTTATTATCTAGAACACACAAGAAAGAGTTGATGAAAAATTGAAAATTTATGAAGTGACATTGTGTATAATAAGTATAGTTTTTTGTTATTATGCGCACATAAAATCTTATTCAAACATTTTTAATAATAGAATTAGAAATTTCAAAATAACTGATTTATTGTTAATTTTAATAATTATTGTAATAACATACTACAATACATTTTATAATAATGGATTTTCAAAAATAATTATAAGTTTCATATCAATACTATTTGTATTAAAAAATGTATTTAAAGAAAAATTTAAAATAGCATGTTTAAAATCAATATTGATTTACTTGATTGGATTTTCAATAGAAACTATATTAGGAATATGTATGGTGTATTTTCAATACAATAGTTTATTGCAAATAAATGATAATGTAATATTTAAAGTTTTATTTTCAATTTTAATGATGTTAATACTAATTCTATTATCCAAAATTAATGTTACTAAAAAAATTTGTAATAAAATGTATTGTTTGATGTGTAAAATGTTTAACATGTCGGTGTTAATTACTATATCTGTTTTCATCTTAGTTCTATTAACTTATTATTTAATAATAGCAACAGATGTTTATTCAATATTAGCAATTATTTCATTAATTATAATTCTATTTTTATTAATATTTATAAGTATTTATCAAAGTATAAAAATAAAAGTGACAATAGATAAGCAAGAAGTATTGTTAAATTTTATGAGAGAATATGAAATGATAATAGATAAAGAAAGAATTGATAGACATGAAATGGTTAATAATTTATTAGTTTTAAAAAGTATAAAAAATAAGAATAGTAAAAATTATGATAAGATTTTAAATGACATATTATTAACATATCAATCAAACAAAACACCTAAAGGATTATATGAACTACCATCTGGTTTAAAAGGATTATTTTATTATAAAATTTATGACATGAGAAATAATAATATAGAAACTTTTATTAATATTTCTAACAAAATATTAAAAGATTTAGATAATTTAGATTCTAAAACATTAACAAGAGTATGTAAAATATTAGGAGCTTTATTAGACAATGCCAAAGAAGCAGCAAAAGATTCTAAAGAAAAATTAGTTGTTATTGATTTATACAAAGAAAAAGGAAATATATTTATTTATATAGAAAATTCTATAAATAGTAATAATAAAATTGATTTAAATAATATAAAAATTAAAGGCTTTAGTACTAAAGGAAAAAATAGGGGATATGGGTTATATTTAGTAGACAAAATTTTAGATAGTGGGAGTAATTTAGAATTAATTCAAGAAATAAAAGATAACAAATTTATATCTATTTTAACAATAAAAAAATAATTAGGAACATATACCTAATTATTTTTTTAGTTTACTATAATAAACTTTCTGGCATTTCTTCTTCATCAATCCAATATAAGAAGCAAGCTCCAGAAGCAGTTTTAGCAATAAATTCACCTAATAATGCTAACATCTCAATACCTCCTTTTTTCTTTTTTTAAAATATTTAAGCTGGTAAAGGCTTCTTATAATTTTTATAATTAGCGTATTTCAGCTTAAATATTTTATAAGTCAATGGGCTTATCATGATGCATTCTAATATTAATGAAAAGAATATAGCATTTTGTATTAATGTATTTTTTGCATAGAAAGAATAAATTGTTAATACAATAGCAGTTATTGTGCAAATTATTTTATATATTATTCTTCTTTTTTTTCTAATTAGTGGTCTTTTTTCAGTATCAGCAGGTGCATATATCGCTATGTATATTATTGATATAAATGAGATAATTAATCTTACATATACATTAATTGATAATACTTTAACTAAGAAAGGTAATAATAAGAAAGTAAATAGAGATCCTATCCAACATTGCCAACTTTTTTTAGCGTGAAGTCCAAAACCTGTTAATCTTAAAAATCCATAAAATAAAAGTATTAATAATAACTCTTTAATAATTCCTAAAAAGTAGGCTAACGTAAAAATAACTATTGTTTTAGTAATATTTATATATAAAGTTGATAAGCCATATTTTATTTCAGCCAGTTTTTCTTCTGTATAATTGCTATTTTTCTTAACGCGATTCATTGCTTTATTAATAATTATTTCTTTCATATACTGCTTCCCTTTATATTAAAGTTTAACAATTTTAACTATTAAAAATATAAATTCAATTTTATCTGTTTATAAAACAATAAATATTGATTTTTCTTTATTTAAAAGATTTAATAATATCACTTTAATCAACAAAATTGTTAATTTAAACAAATGTAAAATAATAGTTATTTAAATTAGATAAAATTAAAATACTCGCCAATACAACAGACGAGATATGCAGTACAAGAAGGGAAGGTGTTAATTTGAGTAAGGGTCGCGTTAAGTGGTTTAACAACGAAAAAGGTTATGGATTTATAGAATCAGAAGAATTAGAAAATCAAGATATTTTTGTCCATTACTCAGCAATTGACTGTGAGGGTTATAAAACTCTTAAGGAAGGCGATATTGTTGAATTTAATCTAATTACAACCGCTAAAGGGCATCAAGCAATTAACGTAAAAGAAGTAAAATTAACAACCGTTTAAGACACACTGCAGTATCGTGTCTTTTTCTTTACATTATTATAGTAATTTTTTTTATTTATGATAAAATATTTATAGGAGGATAATTATGAAAACAATTATTAGAGGAAATAATGTTGAAGTTACAGATTCAATAAAAAACTATATTGATGAAAAACTTTCAAAGATGGATAAGTATTTTAAAGATCCAAATAATACTGAAGCTAAGGTGGTAATTTCAGTTAATGGAATTGATCAAAAGGTAGAAGTAACAATTAATGAGAGTAAATATTTTATAAGAGCAGAAGAAATTCATTCTGACTTATATTCAGCTGTTGATATTGTTATTGATAAGTTAGAAAGACAATTTAGAAAATATAAAACTAAGTTTAGTAATAAAGTAAAAGATGTAGAAGTAGTTCCTGAAATAGAAGATTATTTTGATGAACCAGAAGAGGAAGTAGTTAAAAGAAAAGAATTATTTTTAAAACCAATGGATGAAGAAGAAGCTATTACTCAAATGGAATTATTAGGACATACATTCTTTGTGTTCAAAAATATAGAAGATAAAAAAATATGTGTTGTTTATAAAAGAAAAGATGGAGCTTACGGAATTCTAGAAACTAATTAAAGTTTTGCATAATGCAAAACTTTTTTTGTTAAAGAAAACCCCTAGATAGTCTAGGGGTTCAGTTGAGCTTTAGCGATAAGTTGAAAATAAAAACTCCTTCTAATATAATTGAGTTGCGACTGCCAAGAAGCAACGAAAATATTAGAAG
>Ga0247610_10000199_pt1 | contig 99506 bp, 69 predicted proteins | sample 174DNAGHGhighgp2_FD_193483 | JGI IMG/M metagenome (GOLD analysis project Ga0247610, IMG submission 193483) | Sheep rumen microbial communities from Palmerston North, Manawatu-Wanganui, New Zealand - 1742 DNA GHGhigh gp2 | ecosystem: Host-associated > Mammals > Digestive system > Stomach > Rumen... | reverse complement strand
TCGGGAATTCAGATGCCAATGCATATCTATTGGATTATATAGCCAACCTCCATGATAGCGTTCCTACGGAACTGCCCAAAGGCTTGGAATACTTTGTTTTTACTTGTGACAGCAAGGACAACAAAGACATGGGAACAAGCCAATTGGTTGAAGCACTCAACCGCTTCACCGTTGACCATCAGCATCCATTCCAAAAGGAAAGGCTCGACAGTATCCTGCGGTCACGAGGCATAGCGGCTCAAAGCGTTACAACCACGAAGACAGACACGATGGTGTGGCAACCGTCGATGCAAACACATGGCTCCATTTGGCAACCTGTGATGAAGGTGTTTTATCCATACGACATCTTCGAGGGGCAGCAGGTTGTAGTGACAACGGCCATCAGTATTTCACCCGTCATCCGCAGGATGGCCTATACGCTGCTCATCACCATGCTGCTCTCGTTCTTCCTTATCTTCTGTCTGGTCTATCAGATACTGACAATCCGCAAGCAACGGCACATCGAGGCTATCCGGCGGGAGTTTCTGCACACGATGATTCACGAACTGAAACGGCCTATATCGACGCTGAAGATGTGCGTGTCGTTTATTGGCAACGAGCGGATGATGCAGGACGAAGAGAGCAAACAACGCATACTGGCAAGTTCGCACAATGAACTGGATAACCTGACTTCGTATTTCTCGAAACTGCGCGACATCACGTTCAGCGATACCGAGGAGATTCCGTTGGTAAAGTCGCGCTTTGCGCTGCGCGGACTGATGGAGGAATGTATCAGCAAGCAGAATATCCCGTCGGACAAAGATGTGAGGATGGAAATCGTGGCCGAGGGCGATTTGGAGATACAGGCAGATCGTATGCATCTGGCAAATATCGTCTGCAACCTGTTGGAAAATGCCATCAAATATTCTATAGAGACGGTGGCCATCAGGATAGACTACCGGATGCGTGAAGACGGGATGGTGCAAATCAGCGTAGCGGACAATGGCATCGGCGTCGCAAAGACCGACCAGCGGTATGTGTTTGATAAGTTCTACCGTAGTGAGTCGGCAAAGGAGAAGGCCATCCCTGGCATCGGGCTTGGATTGAGTTATGTGAAGTTACTGGTTGAAGCACACGGTGGCAGAATCAGCCTTGACAGCACGGAGGGTGAAGGCACCACGTTTATAATCGTAATACCGCAGAGTGATGGAGAGGATTAAGATATTGCTCGTTGACGATGACCGTCAGAACTCAGAGCTACTAAGGAAGTTCCTGGAGGTGGAAGGCTATGAAGTGGAGTATGCCGAGAATGGATGCAAAGGTTGGGAGGCATTCTCTACCGCCAAGCCCGACGTGGTGTTGTTGGACATCAACATGCCGCTGATGAACGGTTTTGAGTTGGCGCAGATGATACGTGAGCAAGACCGAGACGTGCTGGTCTTCTTTCTCACAGACCGAACGGAAAAGACCGACCGCCTGAAAGGGTTCTACCTGAAAGGCAATGACTACATTCCCAAGCCGTTCTATCCCGAAGAACTCATTGCAAAGATTAAAGAGCGTTTCGAGCATCGCCAGGCTTCGTTACCATCGCGCATAGTCATCGGCCAGACCATTTTCGACTACAACCTCTCCACGATTGAATATGCCGGAACAGTGCAACACCTCTCTGCCCGCCAGTCGGAGATTCTCGCCATCTTAGCTCAGCATATCGGTCAGACCGTAGAACGTTCGTATCTGCTGGAACACGTCTGGGGAAACGATAGCTATGCCAACTCCCTCGCCCTCAACGTCCAGATAACCTATATTCGCAAGATGCTCGAACCCGACACCAGCATCTCTATCGTGTCCCTCAAGAAGCGCGGCTATAGGTTAGAAATGATATAACGAGATGGGTCTAGACGATTGCGACGTCCGCCGTGTCATAGGCATCACCCAAGAGGCCATCCCCTCCACAAGATACAGGATTCAACAGAAGATGAAGAATTAGATATGCGTTGATTGTTGAATCTCCATAGATGTTTTCAACTTGTCAACGTTAGAACCTGACAACCATCCTCATGTTCTTCTTTGCAGAATTTTGAGGCACAGATTCTGCAAAGGAGTGGCTACAACTCAAAACAAGATGAAATAATTGGCTACAAATTGGCTACAAATTTGAAATGTATATAAAAACAACAAGGAGTTAGATTTTTTCTAACTCCTTGATTAACAGTGCTATGCAGCGATTTTAACTTTTGCGCTTCAGGATGGGCTTGAACCAACGACCCCCTGATTAACAGTCAGGTGCTCTAACCAACTGAGCTACTGAAGCAGTTATTGTTGTTAAGCGGATGCAAAAGTAAGATGTTTTTTTGAATCCACCAAATTTTTTTGCCATTTTTTTCCTAAAAATAAAAAAATACGATAATTTTTCGCTTTTTATATGCCATTTACCGCTATAATATCGTATTTTTGCAGAGAAAAAAGGAAATATATGAAAAGATTAATATTACCCATATTGCTCTTACTTGGTGTTTTCGAAGTCAACGCCCAAGAAAAAAAAGACCACAATTATGATGTCATTAAAAACTTAGACGTGCTAAATGTGATTTACAAGCATCTTGACATGATGTACGTTGACACGTTAAATGCAAACGAAGTGATTGGAAATGGCATTAATGCCATGCTACAATCGTTAGACCCTTACACCACATATTATCCAGAAGAAAAGTTGAAAGAATTGAAATACTTTGTTACGGGTTCTTATGCTGGCATTGGGTCTATCATTCGTTACAACTCACATATCAAGCGAGTTATCATAGAAGAGCCTTACGAGGGAATGCCTGCCGCTGAGGCTGGGTTGAAGCGAGGTGATGTCATCCTCGAAATCGATGGTAAGGATATGACAAAAGCCACGCAAGATGTGGTAAGTAATCATTTACGAGGTGAGTCTGGTACAAGTTTCATTATTAAGATTTATCGTCCAAGCACGCGCAAGACGATGAAGATGAAGATTACTCGCAAGACCATTCAAACTCCAGCCGTTCCTTATTATTCCCTTCGCGAAGACGGAATCGGATATATCAATCTCAATTCATTTACGGAAGGATGTTCTAAGGATTTTCGCAGGGCTTTCATCAGCATGAGAAACCAAGGTATGAAAGGATTGGTTTTCGATTTACGCAATAATGGTGGTGGTTCCGAGATGGAAGCCGTGAACATCGTGAATATGTTTGTACCAAAGGGTAAGCTCATTGTCAGCAATAGGGGAAAGATGAAGCGCGTGAACCACGACTATCTCACTACAGTAGAACCCATTGATACCGTCATGCCCATCGTTGTTTTGGTAAACGGCAATTCTGCCAGTTCGAGCGAAATCACCAGTGGTGCATTGCAAGACTTAGACCGTGCAGTGATCATGGGGTCGCGTACGTATGGAAAGGGATTGGTGCAAATGACTTTGGAAATGCCTTACAACGGCATTCTTAAACTCACATCCAATAAGTATTACATCCCCAGTGGCAGATGTATCCAAGCCATTAACTACCGTCGCAACAAAGGTGGATACATTGAAGAGCATGTGCCCGATTCGCTGACTAAAATATTCCATACAGCCAATGGAAGAATAGTAAAAGATGGTGGAGGCATTATGCCTGACGTAGAAATCAAGCCTGATTCCATGACGAACTTGGTTTACAATTTAGTGGCATTAAGAGACTCCAACGAATTGGTTCTTAATTATGAATTAGATTATATCAATACCCACCCCACTATTGCTCCAGCTGAAGATTTTGAAATTTCGGATGCCGACTACGAGGAATTTAAGCAACGAGTGTTGAAGAGTAATTTCAACTACGACCATGCTACAGAGAAATACCTGAACGAATTAGAGAAGCTCGCAAAGTTTGAAGGATACTACGATGACACGAAGACTGAGTTTGAGAACTTGCGAAAGAAACTCAAGCACAATGTGGAGAAAGACCTTGACTTTAACAAGCAAACTCTAAAGGAGTATATTTCCAATGACATTGTGGCATCTTATTATTATCAAAAAGGTACCATTGCCAACTCTTTGCGAAAAGACAAAGACATGTTAGAAGCTATTAAGTTACTGAATGCTCCTGAAGAATACCAAAAGATTCTCCAACCCCAAAAATAATCTTTACATTACAAATAGATAGGTTATAGATATGAGTGACATTATCAGCTTCTTCCACATACAACGACATGAGCATGTGGAGAACCATTCATACCTATAACCTATTATAATCACCCAAACTTATTCACTGTCCTCCCAAACGCTCGAAGAACACGATGATTTCTTCCCAAGTCTTGAACTCATCGCTACCAAAATGGATAGTTGTACCCATGAAATCCTTGTTTGGGGCAGCATCAATGAAATAATCCCCATACAATAGCGATTTCTGGTTAGAGAATATCACATGGTCATGGGCGGGCGTACTGATATATTGCTCCACCCACGTCTGCGTTTGTGATAGTTCATCATGGTCGTTGGTTGGAGCTGGAGCTACCATATACACCTGATAGTTTTCTATCAGCATTTCAAAGGCCTTGTTCAAGCACGACACCGGTTTCCCCCACCCGTCTATCATCGCATTCACGTGGATATACACTATCGGACGTTCACGTCCCTCTTGCTTGTCATCTATCCATCTCATCACAGGCAAGACACCATGAAAGAAAGAGTGGTCGGTCATACGATGTTCACCATGAAAGTGCAGGGCTTGAGTATAATGCTGCCTAAACAAGTCAAACGTATGTACCACAGGGTCTTCATCACCAAACAATCCCCACACTCTTTGCTGCTCCTCCTCATCTACATGAGCAAAGCAATTCATCGTCATATCCCGATATTCCTTCACCAACGACTTCGTTACAATAAACTCCTGCACACCATCCTGACGAGGATTCTGAAACACCTGCTTTCCCATCATTCCATGTTCGTGCATGGTATCACCCATCTGAAAGGCTGGATTCACCAAGATACGGTCAAAGCCGTACAACATCTCGGTGAACATTCCGCCCATCGATGTTCCCACAATGAGGTCGGGCTTTTGTTCTTCGCACACCTTACGTAGCAATGTCATGGCTTCATCAGGATGAATGGGTAAGTCGTAAGCTATCACCTGTGCTTTCGGAAAAGTATCTTGTATTCTCTTCACCGTTCCTGATTGTGCCGATGATGCAAAACCATGAACATACATAATTTTCTTATCTACCCACAGGTTGGGATATTGCTTAAAATAAGGAGATGACATATTTAATATTATTTCTGATTGTTCAATATTACCATAAACACTTTATACACTTTTTGTTGAAGGCGAAGGTTTTGTTCCGAATATCAACTCATTGATTTTTGTTCCCAAATATTGCACACTGGTAATCGTAGAGTCTTTGGCTATCTCTCCCATTGCCTTGGCAGAATCGAGCATGGCGTATCTGCGTACACGCACACCAGCCTTTCCCTTCAACTCGTTGCTTCCCTTCTTCAAATACGACAGCGTTACATATCCTATGCGCAACGTAATCAGCGTATTGAGTGCGCCGTCAATGATTGATGCAGGTATTATACCCGAAATTTTCAAGCTCGATATGCTACCAAGAAATTCTGTTTCAGAAAAAGCATCCACGTCTGCATTTGCCACCGCATCATCCAACGGAATCGTTATATCCTCAAAATTGGAGAGCGAATTAGAGATATAATAACTAAAGAGAGACGTTACCAAGATACGGGCATATTGGTTGAATAATTGGCGATGAGTGGGCTTGAATCCCGAACAACGAATGAGGTCGCCTATCATCCTAAAATTGATGACCATCGACGTGAGTGCGTCTATCTTACCGCTCTGACAGAGAGACGTTACCATAAAGACAGTCTTTGCCCATTCGTGGATATGCGACTTAATAGTCTTATACCGATGATCCAACTCCTCTTGCACGATTCTCACCAAGTCTTCATCATCATGGTAGCATTCCAGCGATTGAGTCAGTTGCCTTTGATATTCCTTGCGCTCCTCCGCGGGTATATAGTCACAATTTCGGGCGAGCCTATATCCAAAGTTCACCAACTTCTGTCTCGATTCGTCCGTCATGTTGTTGGTATCTACGTCTATCGCCAGTTTAGGAAACGTTGGGGCATGATGCAACTTATAGATAGGCAGGATGATGACGTATGCAAAAGCCAACAAGACAATCAGGTAAAACGCATATTCTGCGTATGGTTGACGTGTTACATGAGCCAGTTTCTCACCCACGGTAATGATGTCGCTGGTCAGCATAAGTGCAAACACACCTATGAAAATAGATACTATAATAATAAGGTTGCGTTTCATAACTACATAATGATATTAGACAAACGGGTACGAAGCTGTTCGAGTGTTTCCAGGGAGTTCAGTTCTTCTTCACTGATAAACCTTGTCTTTTCTTTCTCAAACATATCAGATAGCTGTTGTATATATGTGGTTTCCACAGCGTGAACCTCATCTTTAATCAACACTTTCAAGGTTTCATAGCTCGTGAGGTCTTTTTTCATCTTTCTCACCGCATCCCTTACCACATCCACGGTCAAAGGAATACCAAGGAGCTTTTGCCACCAATTGTTTTTCTTGATATATTGCCTGAGTTCCTCACGTGTCAAGCGGTCTTCAATCGAAATGCTCAACCTGTCGAAAGCGGGTTCCTTCACTTCAGTGGTAATCAATTGTTGCAATCTCCCCACGAAATCTGTCACCTTGGTCTTATATCTCTGATAGAGATTCTCTGAAAGAAACGTGTTCACGTCAGAGAAATAGCGGTCTGCCAATCGTTCCAGACGTTCCAAGCATTGGTTCATGTTTTCCGAACTGTTAATCCTGCTGTCTATCTCTGAGTCGAATGCCGACACGGGGGCTTGGGATGAGGTGGCGCTTACAATATCGTTCAGTTCTGCATCCGTGATTGCCAACTCCTGCCCTATCCTACTGATATATTGCGAATAGCGATCTAAGTCGTCTTTTCTTGCACGGAATCCTTTGGTCTTCTCTGCCAACATTGTCATGAGGTTGTCGTTGAGCTGGGCTGTTCGTTCCAAGCATCTCTTCAATCGTAGTTCGGTGATGTTAGTCGTTATCTTGTCGTACAACTTCTGCTCTATCTTCGCAAACTCTTCTTGCTCCGCACTCAGCTCACCGTTGTAGTCTTCCCTGAAATTGCCCATTCCATCAGTGAAATCCGTCACTTTACCTAAGTTTACGCAGCTGATGTAATCTGGCTCAATGTTGAATCCCTTTCTCCTGATTTCGTCATATTCCTTTTGTGCCTGCCGTTCCACGTCAAGCCTCCTGCCTTCTTCCTCCCGCCAATACGACGAGTCGAACACATTATGTATAAGGTAAACTGGCACACTCTCATTGTACTCTCTCAACTTATCAAGGTACTTGGCAGAGGTGACATTAAATGCTGACACAGAGCTATGTACAAATAGGATGAGATCCACTCGCTTGGAGATGGCTTCATACAAAGGGTCATTTTCTATATTCACGTTATTGCCGTCAAACCCAGGCATATCCACCAAGAATATCTTACCCTGGCTTCCGTCACTGTCGTTTCTCAACAATTTGCTTCCCGTAGTGGTAATGGATGTGATGATGGTTCGGTCTTCACGATTGTACGACGGGAAGATAACTTCCTTAATATTCTCGTTGGTCAAGGCGAAAGTTTCCTTGTCAAGATATTGCTCCACCTCATTGTCATCGGGCATGATTCCTCTCAACTTATCCACGATGAGGTCCAGGTCTTCGGCTTTTCGCCCTTCCACCTTCGAGCGGTACACATCTATCCTACAATCTCTCTCATCGTCAACGTTGGAGATGATTGACGGGCGAACCGTACACTCCAACTTATCCGTAGGACTCACGAAACGATGAGCCAACAGATTGACCAATGTTGACTTGCCCGACTTCACGGGGCCTACCACCAGCATGATAAACGAACCGTTCTTGTATTCCATCGACCGTCTGCTGAGCCTTTGCAATTGGGTTTTCACCTCTCCGTCAGGCAATTTCGGTGCGATTTCCTTGGCCAACTCATTGAGTTGCCGAGATATAGCTTCCAGTTTTTTCATACGTCAAACTCTTTATGGTGAAAGTACAATGATGACAAAGGTACGAAGAATATTTGAAAAATCATGTGCATTTTGTCGGAATATCACAAAAATTGCTTATATTTGCAGACATCATCTAAAAACAAACATCATTATGAAACGACTATTCATCTATGCAGCACTGCTTCTCTCTTGTCTTTCTGCATCAGCAAAGCAATGGACAAAGGCTGAAGTGGCTAACATTATCACACGTGTAAACAACACATGGCAAATGAGCCATCCCGACCAAGAACGCTCTTTCTGGGACCCAGCCGTGTACCATACGGGTAACATGGAGGCTTGCCTGTTGTTTAACAACAAGAAATGGTACGACTATTCCAAGGCTTGGGGTGAGAAAAACCTTTGGCAAGGAGCACGTGAAGCTGATAAGTCAAGATGGCTCTACAAGCAATATGGGGAGTCCATGCAACACGTATTGTTCGGCGACTGGCAAATTTGCTTCCAAACATACATAGACCTCTTCACATCTGCCGCATCTTTCGGCGAGACAGGAGACATCTCACGATGGGTGGCTCGTGCCAAGGAAGTAATGGGCTACGAGGCTTACTCTGACGCCAATGATTATTGGTGGTGGGCTGACGCTCTCTATATGGTTATGCCTGTAATGACTAAGATGTATAAGATGACAGGCGACACAAAATACCTTGATAAGATGTACGACAACTGGGAGTATTCCAATAGCATCATGTACGACACAGAGACGGGTCTTTATTTCCGTGACGGCAAGTACGTGTATCCCAAGCACAAGACTGCCGCAGGCAAGAAAGATTTTTGGGCTCGTGGTGATGGTTGGGTACTTGCAGCTTTCGCAAAGATACTGAAAGACTTACCCAAGAAAGACAAGCACCGCAAGACATACATAGCTTATTATAAGAAACAGGCAAAGGCTGTGGCTGATTGCCAACAAGCAGAAGGTTATTGGACTCGCTCAATGCTTGACCCTGAACAAGCTCCAGGACGTGAAACGTCTGGCACAGCCCTATTCTGCTATGGTTTGCAATGGGGCATCAACAATGGTTATCTCAAGAAAAAGGTCTATCAACCCGTAGTTGACAAGGCATGGGAATATCTTGCCACTATCGCCCTCCAACCCGATGGAACAGTTGGCTACGTACAACCTATCGGTGAGAAAGCCATCCCTGGACAGGTAGTCAACCAAAAGTCAGTGACCAATTTCGGCACAGGTGCTTTCCTCCTTGCTGCCTGCGAGTATTATAGGCACTTGAAGAAATAAAGAGAGCGGACAATAATAAAGAATTGATGGCTGTATGATTTGCTCATACAGCCATCAATTTTCTTCCTACCATGTAGTGTTAACATATTAAAAAGGTATGAGGGTTACTATTACTTTCAAAATTTTTTCGTAATTTTGTAACCAAAGAACAAATTAAACGATAACGATATGGCAACAGTAACTTCCAAACCAGCTCAGATGATAATTACGCTGGAAGACAATGCGCTCATAGCCGACATAAAAAAGGCTCTGAAGCTGATACGTGGTGTGGCATCAGTACGCATGGCTACCATCAATGATGACAAGACCATTACACCTGCCATGCGCCGCTCCATTAACAAGGCTCGTCGCGAATATGCTAAAGGCGAAACCATTTCATGTAGCACTCCAGAAGAGATGAAACGCTATTTTGATAGTCTATGATGTACACAATAGAGTATTCCAAGGATGCTGATAAGACACTACGCAAGTGGAAGAAGTCTAATCCGAATCTCTTTAAGAAAGCAACGAAGATTCTGATGGACATCATGCAACATCCAAGAACAGGATTGGGACATCCAGAAGCTTTAATAGGTGGCAATGATGTTACCTATTCTCGCCACATCACAGCTCACGACCGAATTATCTATGACATATACGATGATTGCGTAACTATACTGATAGTGCAAGCTGAGGAACACTATAACGATAAATAATTTATCAAAACAGCATGATGAAAATAAGAAGATAGATAGTTAGAAGCATGAAGCAAAAGGTTACTAACAGAATTGTTTCATAATTTTGCAATCAGAACAGCAACCAAAGAAGATATGGAAATGACAACACAAGACAAATTCTAACACTATGACAGCCCTGATGAGCAGTATGCCGTGGCTTTCCAACAAATGATTAATGCCCACAATAGATAGCGCGAATAGGTTCGTGAACAAGAGACTTAAATTTCACAATGACACTCTCGGCTGACTTACTTATACACACCAAGAGATAGGAAAATACTCAATTCAATCATATTTGAAATACTAAAAACCATCGGTTCCATCGGAGGAACCGATGGTTTCTTACGTTTTCACACAAAGGAAACAAAGGTTACTATATGTGTGACCGATGGTCACCATGCAAGAAACCATCGGTTTCTCATATAGTTACTTTTGGTTCCTTCAGCAGAGAACAACAGGATAATTATTTAGAGCGACACCTTTGAATAAAGACGTAACGGCAGAAAAGTGGCATAAAGCTTAAATATAGCTTTTTTTTACTTTTTACTAACTCCATTTTGATGTTTGCGAATCTTTTCGTATATTTGCACTATAATTTTAAAATGATGATGTTATGACAGCTTTTACAATCAACATCCCTAATCACGAGGTCAATTTCTTCAAGAAGATGATTTCCAAGATGGGCTGGACATATAGCGAGGTCGATGTGGTACGTACACCTGCTACGCCTAAGGAGCAGACGCTCGCCAAGATAGACCATGCTTTCGGGCAGCTACGCCAGATGAAGGATGGCGAGCTTGAAGGTGTCAACGCAGAAGAACTGCTCAATGAACTGTAAGATTGACACTACACCCGACTTTGCCCGTGAACTGAAACAACTCGCAAAGCGTTATCCATCGATGAAGGATGACTACCGCGACTTCCTCGAAGCATTACGCAAGTCCCCACTTCAGGGTGAACCTCTTGGCAAACACCTTCGTAAGGTGCGTTTTCCCATCGCTTCCAAAGCGAAGGGTAAGAGCGGTGGGGCAAGAGTTATCACCCACACAGTACTCATGGAGACAAATGAAGCCGACATCACGCTCGTCACTATCTACGACAAGTCAGACCAAGCAAGCATTACCAACAAAGAACTAAAACAACTGATTAAGAAGAATGGATTGCTTTGACAATCGCACATCGGTGGGCATATAGATGATAAAGCCCTGAATAAACTCTATCCTCTGATAATCAAGAGAAACACATTAGCACCCCAAGATTCCCAGCCATTTCGTTAAAAAACATTTTGTTTATTGAAATAACAAATATGTATTGGAAATGTTTTATAAAAACATGGGCGTATTTCATAATTTTTTGTATTTTTGCAGCAAAATCAATCAAATTACGCAACTTATATGAGAAAATCATTATTGATGGCAGCCATCATCTTGGGAACCTCACTCCAAGTGAATGCTGCAAAGCGAAATTACAGAAACAGCAAACCTGCCCAGCCCGTTGTAACACGAGTGGCAGAACCTACGTTTGAGGAATGGCACGATTTGCAAGTGAATGAACTGAACCGTTTCAAGATGCACACGACGTATTTCGCATACGAAAACACGGAGAAAGCTCTTGCCAACGACATGAAGAAATCAAGTAATTTCTTGTCACTACACGGTGATTGGAAATTCAATTGGGTGGAGAACGCTGACCAGCGCCCCACTAATTTCTACCAGACAGACTTAGACGACTCTTCTTGGAAGACCATGAAGGTACCTGGACTATGGGAGCTCAACGGATTTGGCGACCCCGAATACGTAAACTCTGGTTTTGCATGGCGCGGACATTTCAACCAAAAACCACCAGCAGTACCCGTGAAAGACAACCACGTGGGCAGTTATCGCCGCACGATCAACATACCAGCCGACTGGGACGGCAAGCAAGTGATTGCTCATTTCGGTTCGGTAACTTCTAACATATATTTATATGTAAACGGTCAGTTTGTGGGATATGCTGAAGACAGTAAGGTAGCCGCAGAATTTGACGTAACGGATTTCGTAAAACCAGGCGAAAACCTGTTTGCATTCCAGACTTTCCGCTGGTGCGACGGTTCATGGTGTGAAGACCAAGACTTCTGGAGATTGTCGGGCGTGGCTCGTGACAGTTATCTGTATTCGCGCAACAAAGACACTCAATTGGTTGACATCCGCATCACACCAGATTTGGAGAACAATTACCAAGACGGTGTGCTGAACATCCAAGCTACCGTGACAGGAAATCCCATCATTGAATATAAATTGCTGAATGCTGGCGGCATCGAGATTATCAAGTCGAATGCCGACTTCCGTAAGCTCACGCAAGGCGACGCTAAGTTTACGGTACGCAACGTGAAGAAATGGACTGCAGAAACACCATATTTGTTCACCCTATTAGCCATCGTTAAGGACCGTAAAGGTAACATTGTGGAAGTAGTACCACAGAAAGTAGGTTTCCGCAAGGTAGAAATCAAAAACTCTCAGTTGCTTGTCAACGGTCAACCGATTTATATCAAGGGTGCCGACCGTCATGAGATGGATCCCGATGGTGGATATGTGGTGAGTCGCGAGCGAATGATACAAGACATTCAAATCATGAAACGCCTCAACATCAACGCCGTTCGTACCTGTCACTATCCCGACGACCCCGTCTGGTACGACCTCTGCAACGAATATGGCCTATACCTGACGGCAGAAGCCAACCAAGAGAGCCACGGCTTTGGCTATGGCAAAGACGCAGAGGCAAAGAAAGAGCAGTTTGCCAAGCAAATCATGGAGCGTAACCAACACAACGTGAGCACTTACTTCAACCATCCGTCCATCATAGTATGGTCGTTGGGTAACGAGACGGTAAACGGTCCTAACTTCGAGGCAGCATACGATTGGGTAAAAGCTACAGACCCCAGTCGTCCCTGTCAATGGGAGCAAGCAGGAAGAGAAGGCAGAAACACCGACATCTTCTGTCCGATGTACTACCCCACATGGAGCTGCGAGAGTTATGCTACCGACCCGAATTTCACCAAGCCTCTTATACAATGTGAGTACGACCATACGATGGGTAACTCTTCTGGTGTCATCAAGGATTATTGGGATTTGGTACGCAAGTATCCCAAGTTCCAAGGTGGTTATATATGGGACTTCGTTGACCAAGCCTTGCACCGTAAGCCTGTGAAGCCCATGAGCTTAAAGGTAACGGAGAGCACACCATATACCGAACTGAACAAGATTGATTATACATACGGTGGCGACTACAACAACTACGACCCATCCGACAACAACTTCAATTGTAACGGTATTATCGGTCCTGACCGTCAGCTCAACCCTCACGCATACGAGATTGCACATGAGTATCAAAACATCTGGGCTTCGGCAGTAGATTTGAAAGCTGGCAAAATCAAGGTGTTGAATGAATATTTCTTCCGTGACCTGAAGAATTACAAACTCGTATGGACATTGTTGGAAGACGGAAAAGCCATTCAAAACGGTGAAATCACCGACTTGAACATCGAGCCACAGCAAACGGCTGAGTACACATTACCTTATAAGCTCGACAACATTGGTGCCAAATCTGAGGTATTGCTCAATATCAACTTCAAGTTAAAGTCTGCCGAGCCATTGATGAAAGCCGGACAGACCGTAGCTTACAACCAGTTTATCGTAACTGAGGACAAGCATTCTTGCTGCGCTTTCGAGAATCCCGCACAAGTAGTTGAGTCAAAAATCAAATTGGAAAACAAGAAAAAGTCGGATGAGATTATCATCACCAGTGCCAACATGGACATTCGTTTCAACAAAGCCACTGGATTGCTGAAAAACTTCACCGTTTTGGGTAATAACATGTTAGGAGAAGGCGGTACGTTGAAGCCCAACTTCTGGCGTGCTCCTACAGACAACGACATGGGTGCCGGCATTCACAAAAGCTATAAGGCATGGAGGAATCCTGACATGAAGCTCATCTCACTCACCGCAACGAAAGACAAGAAAGCCAACACCGTGACCGTAAAGGCTGAATACGACATGGCAAGCGTAGAGTCGAAATTGTCTCTCACATACGTGGTAACAGATGCTGGAGCCATTCACGTGTTCGAGAAGATGACCACCTCTGAAAACATGAAATCAAAAGAGATGTTCCGTTTCGGAATGGTGATGGACCTGCCATACAACATGGACAAGAGCGACTTCTACGGACGTGGTCCTATCGAGAACTACTCTGACCGTAAGCTCTCACAGAACATCGGCATTTACCATCAAACAGCCGACGAGCAATTCTTCCCATACATCCGTCCTCAAGAGACAGGAACCAAGACCGACATTCGTTGGTGGGAACAAACCAATGGCAAGACGGGATTGAGAATACAAGCATGTGAGCCATTCACGGCAAGTGCATTACATTATAACATTGCCGACTTAGACGATGGCGACAACAAAGAGCAACACCACTCCCCACAAGTGCCTAAGTCAAAATATACAGAATTGTCACTCGACTTGGAGCAAACGGGTGTAGGTGGTATCAACAGTTGGAGCAGAGAAGGACGGGCATTGCCTCCATATCGCGTACTGGCAGGAGACAAGTTATTCAAGTTCTGGTTGATTCCATTGGTCAAATAGTGGACAAAAAAACATGAATAGGGGACGAAACACACTCGTTCCCTATTTTTTTCACCTTTCGCTCTTATTTTTCAACTATTTTGTCTATATTTGCAATCAATTACCTAATCAAATAACAAAAAAGATGAAATCAAAATTCCTTTTGTCGCTTTCATTGGCGGCTATGACTTTTGCAGGTACAGCAAATGCGCAACACCAATTTACGGTGAACACGAAACCTGGTGCACCCATTCAGCCAACCATGTACGGAATCTTCTTTGAAGACATCAACTTCGGAGCTGATGGCGGACTCTATGCCGAAATGGTAGAAAATCGTTCTTTCGAGTTTCCACAACGACTAATGGGATGGAACACTTTCGGAAACGTTCAAGTGAATGATGCCAACCCAGCTTTTGACCGCAATCCTCATTACGTGACACTGAGTGACCCTATGCACCGTGAGAAACGCACAGGTATAGAAAACCACGGTTTCTTCGGAATGGGATTGAAGAAAAACATGAAATATGACTTCTCCGTGTATGCTCGTACACGCGGAAATGCTAACGGTAAGATTCGCGTAGAGCTGATTGATGCACAAAACGAGATTATCGCCAAACAGAGCATAGACATCAAAGGAAGCGAGTGGGTACGATACACGGCTACAGTGACCTCTCCTAAGACTGAAGCCAAGGGATATATGCGCGTGTATCTTGAAGGACGCAACGCCGTAGATCTTGACCACGTAAGCCTGTTCCCACAAGACAGTTGGAAAGGATTGTTACGTGCCGACCTCGTGAAAGACCTGAAAGACTTACACCCTGGCGTATTCCGTTTCCCCGGTGGATGTATCGTGGAAGGAACAGACCTTGCCTCACGCTATCAGTGGAAAAACTCTGTTGGTTCCGCTGAAAACCGTCCTCTTAACGAGAATCGCTGGAACTACACATTCCCACATCGCTTGTTCCCCAACTACTATCAGACTTACGGACTCGGATTCTATGAGTTCTTCTTGCTTTCTGAGGAAATTGGCGCACAGGCTCTTCCCATCCTCAATGTAGGTTTGGCTTGCCAATACCAAAACGATGACAAGGATGCTGCTCGTGTACACGTCAGCTTAGACAACTTACAGCCATACATTGACGATGCACTCGACCTGATAGAATTTGCCAATGGCGGTACAGACACCAAATGGGGCAAGCTTCGTGCAGATATGGGACACCCAGAACCATTCAATTTGCAACAGATTGGCGTTGGTAACGAGCAATGGGGACCACTCTATCCCGAGCGTTTAGAGATATTCATGAAAGCTATCCGCGCTAAATATCCCAAGATGAAGATTGTAGGTTCTTCTGGTCCAAGTCCTGACGACAAAGACGGAAAGCAGTTTACCTACGGATGGGAACAAATGACCAAACTGAAAGCCGACTTGGTGGACGAGCATTACTATCGCAACCAGCAATGGTTCATGGAGAACGTTACACGTTACGACAACTATAACCGCAAAGGTCCGAAAGTGTTTGCAGGAGAATATGCTTGCCACGTTACCCAACCCGCTCTGCCTGTTCCAGAAGGAAAGAACATTTTTGAGGGAGCACTCTACGAGGCAGCTACCATGACTGGTTTTGAACGCAATGCCGACATCGTGCAAATGGCTACTTACGCACCATTGTTTGCTCATGAGGAAGGTTGGCAATGGAGACCTGACTTGATTTGGATGGACAACCTGAAAACGGTGCGCACTCCAAACTACTACGTTCAGCAAATGTATGCTTGCAACCCTGGCACAAACGTATTGTCATTGACGGAAAACAAGAAGCCCGTGACAGGACAAGACGGACTCTGTGCTTCTGCCGTTTACGACAAGAACACGAAGAAATATATCGTGAAGATTGTGAACACAGGTGACAAGGCTCAACAGATTCAACTGACTTTCAAGGGACTGAAGGCTTTGCCAAGTGCAGAGAATATCAAGCTTACTACCCTGCACAGTGACGACCCAATGGCTTGCAACACCGTACAGAAGCCTAACGTCATCGTTCCTGTTGAACACGCCAGCACAGACATCAGCATCAACAAGAACGTAGCTACGTTTACCGTTCCTGCTCGCACCTTTGCAGTATATAAATTCTAATATCATACATGAACTGACCATTGGACATATCCATTGAAAAGGGTTGTCCAATGGTCAGTCTTTCATCCTACGAACAAGGGTAACATGTTAAATTTAGGCTTGATAGGCAATATTCTTCGATGGGCTTTTGAACCGATACGTCGTAATGCCCTTTTTTTCTTTTTCATGTATTTGCTTGGAGTGGTATGTAATTGGGTGACAATACCACATACAGATGGAGCGCATATATATGAAAACCTATACCTTGAATTGTTTCTCGACCTATACCTGCTATGTGTTATCCTCGCTCTTCTACCTCCATCCATTAGGAAATGGATACGGTTAATTTTCTATATCGTACTTTATGCCGTAGCCATTATCGATGTTTATTGTTTTGTCAAGTTTGACTCCACCCTCACCCCAACCATGCTTTTATTGGTGGGAGAAACCAACTCTAATGAGGCAAAAGAGTTTCTTCAGACTCATCTCACGGCAGACATTATATTAGGTCCCATTGGCTGGATATTATTAATGATTACCGCGAATGTGGTGATAGGAGTTAAGAGCTCGGAGATCTCAGAGAAATCAGAGAAATCGGAGAACTCGGAGAGCTCAGAGCCTTTCAAAAGAATAGCTACCGCCATCATGGGGTTTGCTTGTATCGTGTTATTAGTATGGGGCGGCATTACCTCTGCCCACAACAAAGAAGCCACATGGACATTGATGTCTGGCAAGAATATAGGCGAAGTGGAACATGCGCTGACAAATAAAGACCATGCCCAACTTTACCTTCCCATCAGCAGATTGGCATTTAGCATTTACGCCAACTCATTGGCAACGCAACAAGTAAACAAGCTCATCGAAGCTGCTGACCACGTACAAGTGGATAGTTGCCAACATCGCTCACCCAATATCATCTTGATAATCGGCGAGAGCTTAGGCCCACACCACTCACAACAATATGGCTACATGATGCCAACCACTCCCCGACAAATAGCAAGAGAAGAAACGGGGTATCTGACCAAGTTCTCTGACGTTGTGGCACCGTGGAATCTGACGAGTTTTGTCTTTAAGTATCTATTCTCCATGCACGTCGTTGGACAAGAAGGAGAATGGTGCGACTATCCTCTTTTCCCAGAACTGTTCAGAAAAGCGGGTTATCAAGTGACATTCTTAACCAATCAGTTCTTGCCAAAGGCAAAAGAAGCCGTTTATGACTTCAGCGGTGGATTTTTCTTGAATAATCCCCAACTGAGCCAAGCCCAATTCGACCTTCGCAACAAGAAGTTGCACACATTAGACGAGGGACTGCTGGAAGACTATGACCAAATGCTCAACAACAAGCAAATCACCGTTTCAGACAGTAGCAGCAATCTCATCATCTTCCACCTCATGGGGCAGCACGTGTCTTACCAACTAAGATACCCTAAAAATCAGAAAGTTTTCCAAGCCAAAGACTATCGGGAAATCCGACCAGACCTCACCGGCAACAAGCGAAAGATATTAGCCGATTACGACAATGCCGTACATTACAATGATTCCATCGTTGACCAAATTATTGAGAGATTCACTCATGAAGACGCCATTGTCATTTACATGCCTGATCATGGTGAGGAGTGTTTCGAGGGAAAGAGAGGATTTATCTGCAGAAACCACTCAGCAAAAATCGATTACGACATGGCTCGATTTGAATTTGCTATTCCGTTCTGGATATGGTGCTCTCCCACTTACGTCAACCGCAGACCTGAAATACAAGAAAGCATCAAGCAAGCAAAAGACAAAAGGCTGATGACCGATGCCTTGGCTCATACGTTGCTCTATTTGGCTGGTATCAGTTCGCCCGACTACCATGCTTCTTACGATATACTCTCTCCACAATACGATGAGATGCGACCAAGAATATTAAAGGGAACGACGGATTACGACCAACTTAAAATTTCGGAACATGAATAAGCAAATACTCACTCGCAACGAATGCAACGCCCTCAGAGGATTGGCAATAATAGGAATTTTCCTGCATAATTATTGCCATTGGTTAGGTCCTATCGTCAAGGAAAACGAGTATCAATATTTCCAGAAAAACGTAGATGCGCTGAACGTAGCACTTACACATCCCGACTCCAACTTACCATTACACCTGTTGTCTTTCTTCGGACATTACGGCGTTCCCATCTTCCTTTTTCTCAGTGCTTACGGATTGGTGATGAAGTACGAGCGTAAACCCGACGTTTCCGTAAGTTCCCACTCTTCCGCCTCTGTCATCAAGTACCAACTATCCCAAATCTGGGATTTCATTCGTTATCATTACCTGAAATTATTCAAGATGATGATTGTGGGATTCGTGGCTTTCACGATGGTTGACGCCATCACTCCAGGACGCTTTCACTATGACTTCCTTGGCGTAGTGGCTCAGTTGTTGATGTTTAACAACGTTCTTCCCACTCCCGACAAAATCATCTGGCCTGGTCCATATTGGTTCTTTGGATTGATGCTTCAATTATACATCGTCTATCGTTTGTTTCTCTATCGCAGACACTGGGGCTTTGCGGTGGCTCTCATCATTATTTGCGAGATTATCCAACTATCATGCAATCCCGAGGGAGAAGCACTCAACAGATGGCGATACAACTTCATCGGCGGAATGTTACCGTTTGGCATTGGTCTATTGACTGCCCGCCACGGCGAACCATTCACTTACCAACTCAGTGCCATCATCATTGTGCCAAGTATCTATATGGTTTATTATTTCTGTGATGGATTTTTCAATTGGACACTCGTTCCGTTGGCAATCATCTTCACCAATGTATGCTTGGTCAAACTGCTTCAACCCAGGTCGAATAACTTCATCTCTTCATTGCTTGGAGCTATCTTCCGATTCCTGCAATGGATGGGAAGCATTTCGGCAGCCCTGTTCGTCTGCCATCCCATCACCCGAAAAATATTCATTCCCATCAGCAGACAAGGAAATTTCTATACGGGACTCCTACTTTATATCATTGCTTCCATCTGCTTAGCATGGTTGTTTAACGAATTGATGAAACGCATTCCTAATCCCTCACAAGCAAAATGATGAAGAAGATACCCGACATAGAGTTAGTGAATATCAGTCGTTTCCGTGGCGAGTTAATGGGAGCAGCCATGCTTTTCATTATCCTTTTCCACGTGTGGCTCTCTCGTGGCGACATGTTCTATGGGTTAAGGCGATGCGGAAACGTGGGCGTTGACATTTTCTTGTTTCTCAGTGGCGTTGGTCTATGGTTTTCGTGGATTAAGAACCCATCTCTCAAGCATTATTTCATTCGCCGCTACATACGCATCTATCCCGCTTGGCTGATTATTGCCTGTCTCTATTATATCCCACGGTTTCCCAAGGGAGGCAATATCATCGACTTATTGGGAGACATCCTCATCAACTGGGATTTCTGGCTCAATTGTGAGCTGCATTTCTGGTACATTCCCGCTATCATGATGCTCTATACCATTGCACCATTCTATATGAAACTCATTGTCAAGCACCCCTTTTATCGTTGGACTCCCTTGCTTGCCGTGATTTGGTGCGTGATGGTAGAATGGGTGATTCCTATCAACGAAGCGGTGGGACACTTGGAGATATTCTGGAGCAGAGTGCCCATCTTCCTCATCGGAATCAACATGGGGCAATATGTCAAGGAGAAACGCACCATCGACGGACAAGCCGTATGGCTGCTTATCATCATCTTCCTCATGACATTCTGCACTTGCATCTATTTGGAACAGGAAAGACACGGACACTTTCCCTTGTTCGTAGAGCGAATGCTTTACATCCCCTTCACCATTACAAGTATCCTCTTGCTCAATCGTATATTCAGACGAACACCCAAATGGTTCAATAAGTTCTGCCAGTTCTTTGGAGCCATCAGCTTAGAGGCTTACCTCATCCACGTCCAGTTTGTCTTGGCTTACGTCCAACCTTATCATTTGGGTTACTGGCCTACATTCCTCATCGTGGTAATATGTACAATCCCCATGGCGTGGCTGTTGCACCAACTGGTGTTGCCCGTCCAACGACTCATCAAATAAAAAGACACAAAGATGAAAACACTTCAAGCAATATTCAAACTCATTCGGTGCAGACAATGGATTAAGAATACTTTCGTCTTGCTACCTATCTTCTTTGGCGGAAGTCTGCTCGATACGAACGACATCATTTCCGGCATCATCGCCTTTTTTGCCTTTAGCTTTGCCGCATCGTCTATCTATTGCCTCAACGACATTGTTGACTTGGAAGCCGACCGCAGACATCCCGTCAAGTGTCACCGTCCCATTGCATCGGGCGACGTTTCCAAGAGTATGGCTTATGCATTGATGGTTGCCTTGTTCTTGTTGTCTATGGCTACCGCCTGGTTCTCGCCCTGCAACAAATGGCAAGTGGCTGGCGCCATCTTGTTTTACTGGCTTCTTAACATTGCCTATTGCGTAGAACTGAAGAAACACGCCATCATCGACGTGTGCATCGTGGCGTTTGGTTTCATACTCAGGCTATTGGCTGGTGGTCTTGCCGCAGAAATCGTATTAAGTAATTGGATTGTATTGATGACATTCCTGCTCACCCTATTCCTATCCTTTGCCAAGCGGCGTGATGATGTGGTACGAATGGAAATCACGGGAGAAGCTCCGCGAAAGAATACCATCAGATACAATCTCACCTTTATCAACCAAGCCATTACCATTACGGGAACGGCTGCATTGGTGTGTTACATCATGTACACGGTTTCGCCAGAGGTTATCAACCAATTCCACACTCCTTATCTCTACCTGACGAGCATCTACGTTTTAGTGGGTTTGCTTCGCTATATTCAATTGGCGGTAGTGGATAACAAAAGTGGCGACCCTACGAAAGTGATTCTCCACGACCGTTTCATCCAACTCATCGTATTGGCATGGGGCGTTTCGTTTTTAATACTCATATATTTCTGATTCATAAACACTATGTTTTTAACTCATAAACATCATGTCTGACACACGTAAAGATAGTCTTTATATATTCGATTTCGACGGTACGCTGACCAACAAGGATAGCTTGATTGAGTTTCTGCGTTTCTCTAAGGGCGACGCTTACACGTTTTGCCTGTTTTTCATCTATTCTCCCCTATTGGTATTGATGAAATTGGGCTTGTATTCCAACCACAAGGCAAAGCAAAAGATTTTCTCATTCTGCTTCAAGGGAATGCTGATACGGGATTTCGATACTATCTGCAAGAACTTCGCTGAAAGCAGAGCAGACCTCCTACGCATGGGCGGATTGCGGGAGATAGAACGTCTGATGGAGAAAAATGCCAAGGTCATGGTGGTAAGTGCCAGCATACGCAACTGGACTTCTCCCCTATTAGGCACTTGCTTCAATATCTCCGAAGACCTCAACCACAAAGGTATCATGGTCATCGGAACAGAGATAGAGGTAGTGAACGGTAGGGTTACGGGTAAGTTCTCCACTCACAATTGTTATGGACAAGAGAAAGTGAATCGCATCAATGCCATTTTGCCCAATCGGAAAGACTATCGCATCATCGCGTATGGCGATAGCAAGGGCGATAAGGAATTATTGGAAATGGCAGATGAAAGTCATTATAAACCCTTTAGAGATGGACGATAAGAATATCAAGAAGAACTTAGGCGAGGTGATACGCTTTGGAATGGTAGGCGTATTGGCTACAGCCATTCAATACGTCGTTTACCTGTTGTTGTGGAGAACCACCTCACCAGGTATAGCCAACACGATTGGCTATGTGGTAAGTTTTATCTTCAATTACTTTGCCACCACGTATTTCACGTTTCGCGTGAAGGCCAACGTAGCTAAAGGTGCGGGATTTGCCTTTTCTCATTTGATGAACTATACGTTGCAGATGGTGTCTCTGCAATTCTTCATTTGGTTGGGTGTTCCGCAAGATTACGCACCCATTCCGATGTATTGCGTTTGCGTACCCGTGAATTTCCTATTGGTGAGATATTTCGTTAAGGTAAGAAAATCTAAGTCGGAGAAGTCATGAACATATTGAAAGTGAAACGTGAAGAAAAGGGCGTGTTCCTATTTGCCATTGTTCTGACGATGGTGCTTAATGCGCTGACCATCTACCATTACTTTGGCGATTTCACCACGCTTCACGATAATTATTTCAATCTCTTCATCGGTAAGTTTCGCATATCTGGTTTCGACCCACTCACTTACTATGTGGTTTCTCATTGGGAGGCACGATATAATGTTTACCGACACCCGTTTTTGGCTTTCTTGATGTGGTTTCCATATATCATCAACCAAGCCGTGATGTGGTTGTTGGGCATCAATCTCGTACAGTTCATCGTGGCTGCCATCATCATCTTCTGTGCCTCGTATGCGTTTCTGTTTCTCTATCGCATACTAAACGAGATTGTGGGTACGGAGAGACGCGACGCATTCTTGCTCTGTTGCCTGTTGTTTTCCTTTGCCTACATCATGCTTTCGGCAATGGTTCCCGACCATTTCATCATCTCCATGTTTCTCCTGCTCCTCACATTATATATCTCTGGTAAGCTGATGAAGGAGCGTAGGGAAATGAGCATCTTGCAAGGCATTGTCTTGTTCTTCATCACGGCAGGAATATCGCTCAACAATGGATTGAAGGTGTTTCTCTCTGGATTGTTCGTCAACAAAAAGCGTTTCTTTCATCCCGCTTATTTATTGATGGCAGTCATTCTGCCTGCTGCCTTGATCTGGGGCTTCTGCAGGTTGGAATATCATTATTTCGTGTTGGAAGGAGAAAAGGCGCGACATGCTATCATTGCCAAGAAGAAAGCGGAAAAGAAAAAACGCGAGGCGCAGATGGCTGCCCAAGCAAACAAAACGACTCCTACCGTTGCCAAGAAGAAACAGCCTCGTCAAGGCAAACCTATCATGCAAGGGGAGTTTATGAGATGGACAGACATCACTACTTCACGATGGGAATCGGGTGTAGAGAATCTTTTCGGTGAGGCTATTCAACTTCATCCCGACTATTTACTGAAAGATACTTACCGCAACCGCCCTATCATCGTGAAATATCGGTGGGTTTACAATTACGTAATCGAAGCCATCATCTTCCTGTTGTTTATCTTTGGTATTGTCTGTGGCGGACGGTCACGCTTCCTTTGGTTGTGTATGTCTTATTTCTTGCTCGACATGGGATTGCACATGGGATTGGGATTCGGCATCAATGAAATCTATATCATGTCGGCGCATTACATGTACGTCGTTCCCATTGCCATAGGATATGCTCTCAAAAACTTGGCTCCATATCCCAAGCATATTCTGCGCATCGCATTGACGTTGCTCACCGTTTACCTCTTTGCCTACAATGGTTACTTCTTGATTGATTATCTATTGTGACACTTACATCTTTGCAACCATCCAAATATTGATTGAATATGAACCAACTTCAGAATTTCTGTTTCAAAGCTTTCCATTTCCTATCCATCAAGAGAGAAGAGCGACTCCTTGCCTGCTGCATTTTCTTGTTGGTCGTATTTCTCAATGGCTTGTTGGTTTGGCATTACCAAGACACGCTGACCTTGTTTTCTGACGATTACCACAAGATGTTTCGCAATGGTTTCAACGTATCGGGATTCGACGCGTGGACTTATACGGTTATCTCCAAATGGTCGGCTACGCAATACAACATCTTCCGACACCCGCTGTTGGCGGTTTTCATGTTCATTCCCTACCTCATCAACCAATTGCTCATCCAACTGACGGGAATTAATTGTGCCATCTACGTCGTGGCTGTCATGCAGGTATTTTTCGGGTTTTATGCTTTTATCTTCTTCTATAGAATCGTGCGCGAAGGATTGGGACTCACCAAAACAGACTCTTCCATCCTCTCTCTCTTGTTTTTCTCCTTCGCCTATATATTGGTAACGGTCATGGTTCCCGACCATTTCAATTGCTCGATGTTTATCTTATTGTTTGTGCTTTACGTGGCTATCGTCAGGGAGAAGAAACGCAAGCAGATGGGCATCATGCAAACGTGGTTCTTCTTCTTCATCACGGCTGGGGTGTCTCTCAACAATGGGTTGAAGGTGTTCATGTCTGCCCTTTTCGCCAACGGGAAGAAGTTTTTCCAACCCAAGTATTTCTTGTTGGCTATCATCCTGCCGTCGGCATTGATATGGGGAATAGCCCGACTTGAACACTATGTCTTTGCCGTTCCGGAGGCACAAGAAAAAGAACGATTGGCAAAGATTCGTGACAGGGAAATACGCGACAGTCTCTTCCGGGCTTACGCACAACAGAACCCACAGGAAGACTCCATCGAAATCAAAAGAATGGTGAGGAAGACGGTGAAGGAGTGGGCGTATGCGAAATATATGCGTGACCATCATGACAAACGACGTGGAAAACCTATCGCCAAAGGGGAGTTTATCAGTTGGACAGATGTCAGCACCGACAGGGAAGCAAGCATTCAGGAAAATCTTTTCGGGGAATCTATTCAACTACATACCGACCATCTGCTTGATGACATCTTGGAGGGTAATCGTCCCATGATTGTGCGTTATCAATACACTATCAACTACATTGTTGAAGGCATTATCGTGGCATTGTTCTTGTTGGGCTTCTTCTGTGGCTTATACATTTTCCTCATCCATCACATACCAAGTCTTGCCAGACGGTTTCCCATGGTTTCCAGTTCTGCCATCGGTCAGTTTTTCTTGTTGATGATGACGTGGTTTGCAATGGATATGGTCATTCACGTGGTGCTTGGATTTGGTTTAAACGAGGTGTACATCATGTCGGGACATTGGTTGTTCATCATCCCCTTAGCCATCTCTTATCTATTCTTGTGCACCAAAGGATGGGCAAAACACTTATTGCAAATTCTGGTAGCAATAGTCACCGTCTTCTTATATATATATAATGTATCTCTCATCATCAGATACTTTACATCATGACTGTTTTCACCCCTTTGTCTGTAACTAACAGTGTAGTAATTACTCTGTACCCCGTGACATGAGTAGAGTGCTCCACTTACCAAACACCTACTAACCATCTGAAAAATTACGAAATACCATAACAAAAAAAATTTGTGAAAAATTTCAAACCAGAAATTAGGAAAGCCACAACAATGGTTTTACACCGTAAAATCGCTCATTTTTCTTCGTTACATATATAGTTATTGTCGTAACTATACTCATTACGAGTGTAACTATATATGTTAGCAGACTAACTATATATGTTATCAAGCTAAAATAATGTATGATAAAGGGGCAAATTGCCACCTTTTTCTGCATAAACAATCATTTTTGGTTGTATAAACATACACCGCAATTTATAACACAATAAAAATCAAATACTTACAAAAAGCACCCCAAATCGCCCATTTTTGTACCGACGGAAGAGTTGGTGAAAAATATCACATTCTGGAGCCCCCTTTTCATCACTTTTTATTGACAAAATGAGATAAACATCAAAGCAATGTAATTAAAATTTAAGAGTAAAAGTTTTCATCATAAAAATAAGTGATTTTAGAATTACATGCAAATATAGATAAAAAATTTTGTATAATTATTCAATCGATAAAAAAATATACCCATTGCTCTGAATTAACACCTTTCACACATGAAATCAAGGGACATATATATCCAATCCCGAATCTCCCCGAACGTCAAGTCTCGTTATTTCCTATATAAGGAATTAAATGCCAAAGATATTTAGCGGACGCCAATAATTTATATTCATCAATCTCTTCCAACAAAAAACCGAGCGAAAAGATATTTCTCGCTCGGTTTTCGATTATCAATATAATAAATTGGATTGTTTACTTACTGAATGGCAGATACCAGTTATTGGGATCTTTGAGGTCCACCATAGGACTCTTGAATGCCAATTTACGTGCAAGCCACTCACTGCCATAGTTGGAACCGTAGAGAGCAGCCTCATTCTTATGGCGAGCCAAGCGGCAAAGGTCGCCGAAACGATAGCCTTCATAAGCCAGCTCAAGTGCATATTCATCGCAAATCAAGTCTTCAACGGCATTAATCGTATCGTTCTTGGTTGTGCCGACCGTCACATTTTGAGCCCTCAGAGCTTCAAACTTTGCACTTACGACAGCATCCATCTGATAGGGAGAGAATGCGCCCTGTGTATGTCCACTACCGTATGAGTGAATACCAACGCTATTTCTAAACAGCTCAATATTCTCTGTAGAGAAGAAAGGCAACGTGGTACGTAGCAACTGATGCGTAGCAGGCTTGATGTAAGTGGTATCTGTAGAGAGGTCACGATTGAAACCGTCCTTCAGAATAGCAAATGCAGCATCAGGATAACCCATGCGGTTGATAGCCTCTGCCAAACGGAGATAGACGGTGGTGTAACGAGTCAGGATGATATTGGCATCATTGTACTTGGTCATCACCGTAAACAACGAGTCATTCTTGGAAATGCTTTCGAACGAAGCCAATCTACGCAAATCGCCCACGGCATCAGTAGATTTCACGATATTATCGGTAGCAGCTGATGAAGGAACGTAATAGTACGTTTGGCTATTGGCAAGATTCTTATACGAAGCAGAAGCGTCAATCTGTCGCTCCAAGAGATACATTTCCTGAGAACGAGATGAAGCCGACTCAGTAGAATAATAATCATATCCGAAAAGCCTTGGAAGATCAGTGATGGTACCCTTCATGCGGTTTACAGCCATTGGCACATAGGTCACAACATCTGTGGTAGAACTGAAGAGATTGCTCCATGAACCTGCTCCACTATAAGATCGAGGCATATCGTTTGGCAACGACTGTGTTTCTCGTGTTGAGAAGTACAAATAAGGCATCAAGTAATAATCTTGAGAAGGACGTTGCTGCGCCCTGAGATAAGCGAAGTAATGCTTGGCAGCTTTCTCATATTGCCCTGTTTCCAGATATAAGTCGCCCAATACCACATCTACGGGGAACATTGCCTTAGAAGACGTTACGGTCTTGGAAGAACCAGAATTGGTGCTACCCGCATTGATATTGCCGTAAGTAGGCACTGCATAGCCACTGTATCTCTCCAAGTCGGCAGCCAACGCATCACAGATTTGCTGTAAGTTTTTCTTCTCGCGCACCTCATTAGCCTGCGAGATACTGGTGACAGGCTCCGTATAGAACGGAACACTGCCATAAGTCTTGGCAAGCTGCATGTAAGCCCATGCACGGATAGAGTGAGCCTGTACATATTCAGGCATACTCACGTTACGGCTACCCGTAAGCAAGGTAGTGTCACGGTGAGCGATGTAATAGTTACAGTTGTTGATGATACGGTAGTACACGTATGCAGAATCGTACTTGTTAGACACGGAGGCAGAGAAGTTAGCCAACTCCCGCAAGTCGGTTTCCGTATAAGTATTGGTAGCCACCAAGTCGCCACGCATTTCGTTCACCAACACATACTGGTCGGCAGCCTGCTGGACGGCTTTAAGAATACCAAGCGTGTAAAACATAGAGTCGGTTTTTTGATCGAGAGCAGGATCAAAGATTTGTCTGTCAGACTCCGTCTCAAGCATGTCATCACAAGAAACAAAGAGTGGAGCATGAAGGATGAAGAGTGCTGCACCGAGCACCTTCAAGACCATTCTCAAACTACCCTTTCTTGTATTTATAAATTTTGTAGCCATAGTCGAATCATTATTATGTCCGCTCAAAGCGGTTGTTAATTCTTCATTATACATTCTTCATTCTTGATTTTAGAGATTAATCTTCAACCCAAATGCAACGGCACGGCTCTGTGCCACATTGCCAGCGTCAACACCTTGATAGAGTACGGAATTGGCAACAGAGAACTCTGGGTCGCTTCCCAAATAATGCGTTACGGTGAAAAGGTTGCTACCCTCTGCCCAAATGGAAAGACCTTGGAGCCAAGAGAAACGAACAGGCACCTTGTAAGTCAGGCGAACTGTCTTGAGGCGCAAGTAACTGCCATCCTCTATCCAGCGGTCGCTGAAACGACTGTTACCCATGGCATCGCCATAGCTCAGGCGAGGCATATTCGTAACTTGTCCCTCGTATTGCCAACGGTTGGCCATTGCCACTGTTTGGTTATAGAAGTTTGAACCAGCCTCCAAAACGCTTCTCTGATAGTTGAACACGTCATTGCCAAGCGAATAGTTGAACACGGCTGACAATGTGAAGTTCTTCCAACCGATATTAGCAAAGATATTTCCGTAGATGTCGGGGTTAGGATTGCCGATGATGGTCTTATCAGCCTCACTAATCTTGCCGTCGCCATTGAGGTCAGCGAAGTGCATGTCGCCAGCCTTGAAGTACTGAGGCTTACCTGTGGCATCTACCAAATAGAGATTAGCCTGTGCAGCGGCAGCAGCAGAAGTGAACACACCATTAGGACTGGTTTGGTCTTTTACCACCTTGTATCCATAGAAGCTACCCACAGCCTCACCGATGATGGTAGCCACATTGTTGGAACCATATACGTTAGAGGTGTAGCCAATGGCATCATCCTTACCATTCACGTAGATATGGTCATTGTTAGGCAAGGTCTTAATCTTGTTTACGTAATGACCCATGCTTGCACCCACCTCTACGTTGAAGTTCTTGGAAACGACTGGCTTTCCTGTTACGGTCAGTTCAAAACCAGTATTGTCGAGCGAACCACCATTGCTCCAGTAATTGTTGATACCGGCAACAGGATTGTCAAAGCTCTTCAAGGTAAGCAAGTTGGTAGTGTGGTTGAGATAATAGTCGAAGTTAACGCCCAATCTATTGTTCAACCAGTAAGACTTCAATCCTACGTTAAACTTACCCGTCTTCTCGTAGGTAATCTTATCGTTACCGATATTGTTCAGCTGAGCAGCCGTAGCACCAGAACCAGATGCGCCATAGAGATACTTCATTACGCCAAACGAGGTACGAGCTGCGAAGTTGTTGATATCGTCATTACCCGTGATGTCGTAACCAGCCTTGAGCAACAAGTAATTGATGGCAGGAGTCTTGGGGAACCAAGCCTCGTTGGTGATAGCCCAACCCAACTGCAAGCTAGGGAAGATACCCCACTTAGCACCGAGAATCTTCAAGCCATCAGAGTTTTTACCGAAGCGACTGCTGCTCTCAGCAGATGCTGACAACTGTGCGAAATAACGGTTGCGGTAATTGTAGTCGATGTTCACATACCAAGACATATTTTTCCAAGTGTCGTTGGTTCCCGTAGCCGACTTATAGTCCATTGACGTAGAGATGTTAGGTTGCTTGTCGTTACCACCACCAATGGCATACTGTCCTTCAGGTTCGTTGTCGTCGAAGTTGAACGACATGTAACGGAATCCACCGAACACATCCAAGAAGTGAGAAGCAAACTGCTTGGTGAACTGCAGACGAGTGTCGCTCACCACACTGGTTTCCTTGGCGAACATAGACCAAGCAGCACTTTGCACACGGCCGATACCCTCTACCAAGAATGAAGGAACACCATTCTTTGGACGATAGTAACGTTGAGAGATACGGTCGAGCGTATAACAGAACACTGTCGTCAACTTGAGGTTTGGGTTAAACTGATAAGTGGGCGCAATCACTGCATTGAAATTGGTAGTTTCCACACGGTTTTTATTGATAGCCTCACCGTTTTCCAACAGTGCAGTGGGGTTTGCCAATGACAAGTCTCTGTCGATGCTTGTAAGGAAATCGTCAGCATCGCTGAGCGTAGAAGACAACAGACCCGTTACACTATTATACGTATAAGGATTGAGGAATGGCGACTTGATAAGAGCCAGGAATGTAGGAGAAGTAACTGTACCTGCAGAGAAATCTTCTGGAGCACCATTGTCAAACACGTCACGATTGATCTTGGTATAAGACATGTCGAAACGAGTTGACAAGTTGGTGATGATATTGATGTCAGTATTGAAACGCACGTTCAAGCGGTTGAATCCGTTCTTTTTGGCGTTGCTCTGACCGTCGGTGTAACCAAGAGAAAGGTTGTACATACCCACGTCATCACCACCTTGAACGTTGATGCTGTAATTCTGGTTCAATGCTGTACGATAAACCTCCTTGCTCCAGTCGGTCTCATTGTGGTAAGTCTTGTAATAATACTTATTAGGATCATCCACCAAGAACTTAATGTCTTCCTTGAAAGTACTGATATTAGGATGTCCACCCAACATTTCAGAGGCATAGAGACGATATTGGTTAGCATTCATCATCTCGGGAAGCTTGCCCTCGAAAGAAATACCTACGCCAATGTTCGCATTGATGCGAGTAGCCATACTATGACCGCGCTTGGTAGTAATCAAGATTACACCATTAGCTCCCCTTGCTCCATAGATGGAAGTGGCATTCTTCAATACTTGCACCTGGTCAATGTCATCGGGATTGATATTGAGCAACATATTGGTATAGTCGCCATCATGCAAAGTATTGCGTGTTTCCTGCATGTCATGAATGATACCATCTATGACCACGAGAGGCTGCGCATTGGCATTGAGCGAATTGAAGCCACGGATAAACATCACGCCACCATAGCCAGGACCGCCCGAACGAGTAACGGTACGAACGTCGGCACCCAGATGGCTCTCTATCTCCGTTTCCACGCTTTGCGAGGTAGTAATGTCGAGAGAAGTCTTTGACGAAGCAGTGATGTCAGTACTGTTTTCGTACATGGTCTTAAACTTATCTGCAATCAATGTAATCGTCAGAGGCTTTTGGTTGTTTCCAATTCCCACCTGCTGGCTCAAGTATCTTGGTGCGAAGACATACAAGGCAGAGGCAAACGTAGGAACACTGATGGTAAACTCACCATTCTCATTGGTCATGGCAGCATAGTAGCGGTCATTGAGCGTCTGCACCTGAATACCCGCAAGCGGTGTTTTCGTAGCTGCGTCAATCACCTTTCCATGTACCTCCATCATGGGATAGGTAGGTCTTTTGGCAGGTGTTTTTTTCTTGACAACAGTAGTCACTTCTTCATCGTATGAAGCGTCATCGTCTTGGGCGAATGTCGGTTGACAAAGTCCAAGCAACAGAAGTGTGCTAATTGAAAGAATATAATGTCTTTTCATTTGAATCTAAATTTAAAGATGAGACGGATTAATAGTAGGTGTCACTACCTTCATAATATTTATAGCCAGGATGCACTTGGCGATACTCATCCAATTCTTTCGGGATAAGCATCAAGCAATCGAGACGTATCTCACGAGTGTACCTACTGGTTTGCGAGCTGGTAACGTTGCTGGAAATACGAAGGTAAGGATAGTAGCCTCCTGTTCCCTCGTAAGCTATTGGGAAAGTAAACTCTCCTATCAACACCGTATCTACCTTGGTGGGATCGTTCTCCACATAACCAGAGAAAGCTACATCCCTCGTATTGCCTTGCTCAGTATTGTAAACCACTCTTACCCTTAAACGGTTAGGCTTGAGGTCTTCCACGCCAATGTTCTCGTTGGTGATATTTTCCGGAACGAACACACCATATATATTATATGTGGTGGAGCGAACGTGTGGCAAGTAGATGTCAATCTCTGGGTTGGTAGAGGTAGCACTGGGTTGCACATACATATACCTATTGTTAGACACCGAACCTTGTACCAATGGGTTTTTCGTACCTGCCGTTACTGCGGTAGAATATCCCGTACCATTGAAAATGTTTTGAGACTGTGAATAAGTGGGACTTTCTGCCTCAACCTTGATAGGTGGATTCCAAGTAGTCCAAGTGCGCATACGCAAGCTATCCGTCACAAAGATGGCACCATTACTCTTATCTACCCTTGTGGCTCCCTCGAAGAGGTTGGCAGCATCTTCTGAGTAAACCAACGAGCGACCCGTCCTGTAATTATTTGTTCCTACCAAGGAGTCAACCTGTAACGTTTGTCCTGTTTGCAACGTATTCAGTGCCTCGTTAGCAAAGAGGTTGTTGTTGTAGAACAAATCCTGTACCAACATGTAATTAATCATTGAGTCGCGCAGATAAGCAGCGTCGATATTTACTTTGGTTTCCTTTCTCAAGGTATTTGTTGCCGTATTCTCCACGAAAGTAAAGTCGTTCACGTAATTGAAATACGGAGTGATTTTCTCCTTAGCTTTCTTCCAAGCCTCATTTGTGGGAACGAGCATCGTATAGTTACTATCCTCACGATGAACATAAGCATAAAAGAGATTATAGAGAATGTTGTCTTCATTAAAGACAGAATCGAGATAAGTAATCTTACCGTCTTTCACAGGTCCCTGAATGCTCTTGGTCTTGTCAAGCACCTTCATATCGTATCCATGGAAATACTGGCAGATAGAGTCAATGGCAAATTCGCCTGACTCCAACGATTCATAAATATTATACAAGAAAGGAAGTCTGCCGTCCAACTTCTTCAAGATACCATTGCTGGTACCGATAGAGTTGGAGATGTTCACACCACTGATAGTATTGGAAACATACGGCATCACTTTCTCATTGAGCATGTTCACAATAGGATTTTTCTCGTTAGGAAGGGCATAATTGTATCGTGAGATGTGGTTTTGCACAAACTCCTTCTGCAACTTATCCAAGCTAAGCGAGTTGTAATAATTGTAATCAAACGTGTTGTCTTTCGGAGCCCATACCGTATAATACTGTGGTTGAGCCAACACCTTATCGTACCCTGCTTTCTGCAAGAGTGCCTTGAATTGTGAAATATCTGACTCCGACGAGATGTTCTCCCACAAGTTAGAAGCTGCTGTACCGATGGCAGAAGCATCGCCGTCGTAATGGTCATCCCAGTCAGAGCATCCCACCGTGAAGGCTCCCATCATCAAGGAGACCATCACGACAGAAGCGTTTCTGAATATATGATTTCTTTTCATAAAAGTAAACTGTTTTTGGTTTAATACATGTCTTCCACATATTGGTTGTTGTTATACACGTTCTCCGGGCAGAACTCGATATAGTCGAGGTGGAACTGCGTCGTTCTGTTGTCTGGCAAAACGGTCTTGAATCTCAACCAATACTCACCTTGCTCAAACTGCATCTTGGCAACGATGCGGCGCAAGTCTTGTGCATTGGCACGAGCCAAAGAGCCACCCTTGCCCACCGTGTAATACAATGGTCCACGCATCCATCCAAGGTTGTGCATGTTAGCATCGCTCTCCACACCCATGTCATCGGTCTTGGTGTAGAGACACCATCCTGTACCAGAGTTGTTGTCGGGTGAACCGTCTGGATTATCAACAGGAACCCTACGCATATCGAGTGGGATATCGAGCGCCTTCATGGAAATAAGCGCTGAAGAACGTCCCAGATAGAACTGCACCATACCACGACTGCCGTTGGCAGTGTAGCCCAATCGGAGCTCGTATGTTCCGTCTGGCACAGGAGGCAAGCGGAACGCAAAGTCGTATGCTCCCATACAGTTGAACTCATCACCCTGGTAGTTACTCCAGCCATTACCAGAACCAGAGAGATACATGACGTGGGTGTTGTTACCATTGTACACCCTCATGTTCTCAAAGAAGTTAGCCGGGTAACGGATGTAGTCTCCAGAGAGTGAACCTTCTGAACCAGAAACACCACCATTCCAAGCCTTGATTTCCGCATACGTTGCACCACGATGTGAGTTAGACATCATTTCCCAAAGGAATGCGGTATCGTCGAAACGCATACGCTCATTCAACACACCATGAGGAACGTCATAGTCATAAACCAACATATCGGTGATAGGATGGATATAACCATTCAGAGCCTGAATGTTGGTATTCTTAATCTCAATACCATTACGCATAACAGTCTGCATTCCTGCCGTTCCAAGTTCTGCGATACGGTCGGTCAGTGATGTGTTGGTTACCCATCTGTTGAGCAATCTCTTACCACTGATACGCATCACTTTCATCAAGGTGTATGGCAGCATCGTCTCATAATATTCTACGAGCGAAACCTTAGACACCTCATTGAAAGAGTAAAGCAACTTATCGTAAGAGGCACGAAGTTTCAGGATATGATAGCGCACAAACATGTTCAGGCAGTTGTTGGGCTTGGTATAGTCATTACTCGTATCCACGGTGATCTTGTTATTACGGTAATAGTCATACCAACCACTACTGGGATCAGCACACTTGCCATAAATCTCGGCGGCATAATTAGCCAAGTCGCTAATATCATTGATGCCGTTTGCCTTGAACACATCATCGCTTTCTGCAAACAAGGTAAAGCCCACCTTACACTCTTCAGGCACATACCATTTGGCGGTGTTGTCGGTAACGGGCTCTATACCTGTCCTTACCAAAGCCGAGAGAGAGTCAGCCAACTTCGTTACTTCCAATGCTTGGGTGAACAACTTGAACTCCTCATGTAAAGCCAACTCACCAGCCACCATTCTATTAGAGCGACGTATCACCTTATCTACTACGTGAAGCACGCCATTCTCCAACTCATTGTCCATGCTGGTAATCATGGCAGACGAATTAAGCACCGTGTTACCCGAAACAGAGTCGATGGCAGCGTTGATGTCTCTACCCAACATGGTGTTGATGGTCATACCATTGGTCATATCCACAGCCATCACTTCCGTACTGGCAAGATGGAACAAGGCAATGTCGTTGCACAAGGAATCGGTCAATCCCTCCAAGCTTTTGCTTGTCATACCATTATGTGGGAGGTCAGCATCCGCATCATCGTACAATTCATTGATATAATCGTTGACAGCCGCATTGGTAGGAGCGAAGCAAGTGTACATACCGTATGCGGAAAGTATCTTGTCGTAGCCCACACGCGAGAGGATATAGTTGAAACTGCTAAACTCATCGCTGCGGTTGTTCAAGTAATCTTCAATGGTTTCTCCTGTAAACGTATAGAGGTTGGATTCATCAATGTCTTCCTTACATCCCACCAATCCTATCATTGCCGGAACCAGAGCCAGCAACGAGAGTTTACGGAGAATTGTTTTATAATTATCGAGAATCTTCATGTTTACCTGTTTTTACTTGTTGACTTTTCATCTATATACACAGGGTTCTGCCTGAGTAGCCTATTCACTTTCATCTCGCTTTCCAAGATAGGCCAATAGAGGAATGGCTCACCCTTCATCTTGTAGGAAACGGCATCTCCACCACTCATATACTTCCTGACGATGAGTTTCAGCATCGGAGAGTAAAGTTGCGGCCAAGAGGTATTGTCTGCCATTTTTTTAGTGATATCCACACCGTCCATGTGACGATAGCAGAAACGCATGAGGTCATACCAACGCTTACCCTCGAAACAAAGTTCACGTTCACGCTCTGCAAGTACGAGGAGTTCCATGTCGCTCTTCGACTGGAAGTTGGTAATCTTCAGCGTATCGCCTTTTGTCAGTCCGTCCTCAGAGATAGAACGTTTGTTCACTGTTTGTACCAAGTCGAAAGCCTTCTCCAACGTCACCTTGTCGCTGTCAGAAACTGCCGTCTGTACCAATGCCTCTGCCTTCATCAGCATCACGTCGGTCAGACGATATACTATCCAGTTTGAACCAAAGCTGGTATAAGCACTTGGAATTACGTCAGAACTTTTCTTAGTACCTTCCGACTGTGTAGTTGAACCAATAGTTGCCTGTCCCACCATCTTTCTCACTTCCAACTGTGTAGCTTCCTCGTTATGTCCACCATATACGTTGTTCCAATAACGATAGTCAGAAGTGGTTTCATAAACTTTCTGTCCCTGGATGGTATTCACGTTGTCAGCAAAATAGTTGAAGATAGACGAAGCCATCAACATACTCGTGTTTTTATAATCATAGCTTTGTGAATTACTATTCCACGAACCAGTACGATAATAAGCATTTTCAAGTGCATGGTTGAAACCATTATCATCGTTATTGTACTGCCATTCCAGAATACTCTCACGGCTATTACCATTCACAAACAAATTGTAGTAAGCCTCAATTCCCCTATGTAGGTGATAAATATCCTTTTCGGCACTTCCTCCTACCAAGTCAACGTTGTTAGCCTTATAGTATTCATCTTTTGATTGAATGACCCTATCGGCATACTCGATACACTTCTGGTAGTCGGATTGGCTCTTAGTCATGGAAGCACGCCACAAGTAAATGTCAGCAAGCAAGGCATTCACGGCATCAAGCGTGAAGTATCCCCAGTTGCGCCAATCATCCACACCATATCCGCCAGTGAGCATAATGCCTTTTTGCGACTCTTCCAAGTCGGCAATGATGTGTTGCATCAAGCTGTCGGGAGTGGTTTGTGCAACCAACATATTCTGGTCATCATCCTCATACGACTGTGTAGTATAAGGTACGTCACGGAAGGTACGCAGCAAATAGAAATAACACAAGCTGCGCAATGCCAGCATCTGTGCACGAGCTGCCTGATAGTCGCCCTCGGTAAATGCGGGATCTACCGCCATTACGTCAGAGGCATGATTGATTACGATATTACAACGGTTAATCGTTGAGTAGAAAGAAGCCCAGTTATTATAACCGTTAGAGGGCAACAAGTTTACGGCATTGATATTGTCGAGCGACGAACTGGAGAAGTCGCTGTATTTCATCAACTCGTCAGAACGGAACGCTCCCCAGATAATAGCGCGTTCTTGGTTATCGTAACTTGCTATGCTCTTGTATGCACCGTTTACCATTTCCTGCACGTCAGACTTCGTTTTCCAGAAATCCTCGGCAATGGTCTTGTCTGTGGGGTAGATGGTCAGGAAGTCGTCACACGAAGTAAAGCCCAGCAAGGCAACCACTGCCATCACGCACACCTTATATATATTATTGCATTTCATACTTATCATTGTTTTAGAATCCGATAATAATGTTTGCGGTAACCGACTTGCTTCGTGGCGTTTGAGAATTGTCGTATGCAATACCCCAAGCTCCAGCGGAGTGCTCTGGGTCTGTGCCGCTATACTTGCTGAACACCAAGAGGTTCTGTCCAGACAAGCTGAATTGCAAACGGTTTAAGCCAATCTTCTGCAACGTCTTCTTGTTGAAGTTGTAAACCAATTGTATGTAACTCATACGAATGAAAGAAGCGTCTTCCACATAACGGTCGCTACCGAGCCAGTTGTAACCCGTGTCATACATGGCACGTGGTATGGTGGTCACATCACCATTCTTACGCCAGCGCCAGTTCACGGCAGAGCTTTGGTTATAAGCGTTGAACATTTCTTCAAGTCCCATCTTGGCAGAGTTCACAATCTTGATGCCAGAACGATAGGTGAAGCTGGTCTTCAACGACCAGTTGCCATAGAAGAAGCTCAAGCCGAAACCACCACTCATCTTCGGGTTGGAGTTGCCTAAGTAAACAATGTCGAGAGAGTTGATTTGTCCGTCATGGTTGATGTCTTCGTAAATAGCATCACCACCCTGGAACTTGTAAGACGAACTACCATCCTTATAGTTATATACCTGTTGGATGGGGTTACCCTTTGCGTCCATCAGCACATGGCCTTCGTTGTCGATAGCCACGGGAGCAGTCTTTCCTTCTGCCAGGAAGTTGTTGATGTAAGAACGGAACTCCTCAGCAGACCATCCATGACTCTCACGTTGGTTAATCAACCAATCGTAAGAATATTGGTAAACACCCTTGTAGCGCAATCCGTAGATAGAGCCCAATGGGTTACCAATCTGGATACGGTTCAGGTAAGCACCACGATTGTTGTACGACCATTCCGAGTTGATAGACTCCAGCACGCTCTCGTCCATATCCACAATCTCATTGAAGTTTTGGCAGATGTTGAAGTTGGCACTCATCGAGAACTTACCAATCTTGATGAAGCGGTTGGCACTGATGTTCAACTCCCATCCCTTGTTGGTCATCTCACCTACGTTGGTCCAAGCCAAAGAGGAGAATCCTGACGTTGAAGGAATGCGTACACCACTCATCAACAGGTTCTTGGTACGCTTGAAGTAGTAGTTGAAATCACCAGTAATCAAATCGTTAAAGAAACCGAAGTCACCACCAATGTTGTAAGACATGGTGCGCTCCCATTGCAGTTTGTTCAGTTGCAAGCCTTCCAAGTAGGTTACAGGCGCACTACTGTTGCCGTAGAAGCCAGAGGTGTTATACTTGGCATATTGCAAATATTCAGAACCAGGCTGCTTACCCACGATACCCCATGATGGGCGGAAAGAAAGCATAGACAACCAAGAGTCTGACCATTTCATCCAAGGTTCGTCAGAGATGTTCCAACGGGCAGAAACGCCAGGGAACCAACCCCACTTCCTACTGTCACCAAACTTGGTGGTACCATCGACACGCATAGAGAAGTCTATGGCGTAACGAGTCTTGAACGAGAGGTGTCCTTGGTAGATTCCAGACATCGAACGCCATTGTCCGTTACCCGTGCTCATGTTATTCAAGTCAGCATCTACGGTAGGAGAGGTCACTCCGTTGGGTACGTTTCGGTTAGACACGTTCTGGCTGTTGTTGTTACCAGAGGTCAATTCCCATCGTCCCAGCATGGTCAAGTACCAATCCTCGTTCTTGAAATGCGGTGTGAAGGTCAAGGTATGTCTTGTTGTAAATGCCAATGAATTATAGTCATAACCCGTACTCAAGTTATAGTTTCCATCGGTCCATCCATTCGTATTCAACGAACCTGGCCAGAAACTTGGTCGGCTCATCGAGTAGATGTCCATATAAACCAATCCCGAATAGTCGAGACGGGTCTTGTCATCGTCCTTACCCAAGAGGTAATAGTCAAGACGGAACTCTGGAGAGATACGATAAGTCTTCTCGTCCTTCCAAGCCAAGTTGGCAATGGCAACGGGGTTGCCGAGGTTACGGATGGAAGACAATTGCGTAGATGACGTACCAGCTACGGTAGAGCCTGCGCCATTGGCACCTGAAGGCAACATCACGTAAAACTCATCAGTGTCTTCACCTTGTGCGTTTTGGCGATAGATAGCCATGTTAGGCGACATCTTCTGTGCACGTCCCAGGATGTTGTCATCATAGTTCTTCTGGTTGTTGGTATAGGTCAGAGGGAACGTAGTACGGAACGTGATACGGTCACTCACGAAGTAGTCTAATGCCAGTTTCGTAGAGAAACGGTCGAGCTTTTGCTTGATGATAGTACCCGTCTGCTTATCATAACCGGCAGAGATACGGAAGTTGGCTTTCTCTCCACCACCCGTGATGGTAAGGTAGTGATACTGGCTCCATCCCGTTTGCTGAACAGCCTTCACCCAGTCGGTATTGTTGTTCCAGTTCTCAAACTCTGCCCAAGAACGGTTATAGTTAATCTCGTTGATAGCTGTAGTGGCAGTAGCACTCTGATTGGGGTTATAGTACATTTCCTTGAGCATCATGGTATAGTCGTCACCATTCAGCAGGTTATAACCCTTCGGCTGCCAGTTGGCTTGCACACGCAGAGAGTAGTCCACGCGCGTCTTACCACGCGAACCACGTTTCGTTACGATAGAGATTACACCGTTTGCACCACGTGAACCCCAGATAGCTGTAGCAGCGGCATCTTTCAAGATATCAATCTTCTCGATGTCAGAGGGGTTGATAGAGAGCAGTGATGCGTAGGTCTCCTCGTTGGCAGAGGTAAAGTCGAACGACTCATCAGGATTGTCGAAAATATTTCCGTCAACCACAATCAGCGGCTCTGCTGAACCATTGATAGAGGTCACACCACGCAAGCGCATGGAAGTACCAGAACCCAGGTTACCAGAGTTGGCAACGATGTCAAGACCGGCAATCTTTCCTTGCAGCGCCTCATCGGCAGAGGTAAAGGAAAGACCTTCCACCTCGTTCATGTCGAATGTCTGCTTGGCAACAGACACCTCATTCTCTGGAATCACCAGACCACCGGAGCGGAATTTCTTCGTGGCTTTCACCACCACTTCCTTCAGCGTGTTCTCGTCTTCCATCTCAATGTTAAACACCGTCTGGTTACCAATGGGAACGGTCACCGTCTTGTATCCGATATATGAGACTCTCAACTTATTATTCGTATTGACAACTTCCATAGAGAAGTTACCATTGATATCGGTCTGAGCATACGACACGTTACGGTTGTTTGCGTCAATCTCGACCACATTACACATCATCACGGGGCCATCGGGGGCATTGACGGTACCCGAGATACGTGTCTGTGCCATTGCCACCTGACCCAGTAGGCAGCAAATCGACAGCAACAGATATTTTATCTTGTTTGTTTTCATATTTCAATGTATATAGTTTTAATATCGTTTATACAACGTGCTGTCGAATTTCTTCCTGAAGGCAGCCAACTTTCTTTTAGCGTTGTTGCCTGTCCAAAGTGCATCGTAGCGGTCGGTGTCTGTATGAACGTTAAACGGAGTACTGATCTGGTGTACCACGGCAAACGAAGAGGCAGAAATCGAAGAGGCACGATTAGCGATGAGGTTAAACATGAAGTCACGAGTCATCTTGTTCACCAGTTTCCTGCTGTTGAGGTTGGTTGCATCGATTTCGATAGCATTGCCATGCTTATCGGTTACGGTCAACTTACCACTTCCACCGTTCACGATCAGTTTCTCGCGAATACCGAGGGTATCAGAGTTAGCCGTAGCATACTCACCACCTTCCACTACGTTGTCGGCATAGATCGAGTTGTCTTGGAAATGATACCTGATGAATGTGTTGATTTCCTCAACCATTGCCAGCGCCTTGTTGCGTGCTTCCTGACGGGCAGCACTGTCTTCCTCGTCAGCCCATTGCTTATAGATAGCATAGATGTCTTCCCATTTGGGCAAGCCACGCTGATAGGCAATGTTCATGGCATCATTGTCTGGAGCATATACAGTATAATTATATGTATTAAAATAATTAATGTTATCAGTCAGTCCGTTCTTGGCGGCAAACACGTGATAAGCTTCCATACGCTTCTTCTTGGTCACCTGGTTGATTTCAGAGAGTCTGTCGCTGGCAAATCCCATCACCGTATCACCCACCTCACTACTCAAGAAGCTGCAAAGCTCCATGAACTGTGAGAACTGGTCGTTGTCGTTCAGTACGTTATACACTGAGTTGATAGGTCCTTGTATCACGTGGTCGATAGCGTAAGACACACCGTTCTTCTGGGTATAAGTCTTGGTCACGAAAGAAGTAGGATAGCCATTGTCTATCTGTGAGCCACTTTGTACCCTTCCGTCGCCGAACATGATTTCACCACCATGCTTGGTCTTGTAATAACGGTTGTCACCCATTCTCTCTCCCGTTCCGAGCACCACGGTATGATAGTTCAAGATGTCTATCAATTGCGTCTTGAAGTTGGCTGGTGTCACCATACCCAACGAGTCGGTCACCTCGCCTGTCTGTGGGTTGTATCTCCACTGAGAGCACTTCACGTAAGGATTGGTTTTCTCATAATAGAACTTCAGCACACGTGGCTGGTCATGCTTCAGGTAAGTGGGGTCAACATAGTAATTCTTGAAAGCATCGTCGGTAGGAATGAAGAATCCATAGTTGGCACTCATGGCAAGCAGGTATGCGTAGAAGTTCAGGTTCAGTCCTAATGGCGAAGAACCACCGTTACCATCATTGATGGCTTGGTTGAACACCCTCATGTCACTACTCAGCAATGCGGGAGCCGATACAGCCACATAGCGGTTAGGAGCGAATACGGTGTTCAGCATGTAAGCCACACCATTGTTGGCAATCTTCACGTCATACGTGCCGTCTGCATTTTTGTTGATCACGTCCTTGCTGAGTCCCATGGGGTCAGAGGCATCATCCATCACGTCTCCAAACTTGCTGGGTACCGTTCCCACGAACGAACTCTTCATCAAGTTGTTCAAGAAAGCCTGAACGATGTCGATAGGAATAGAGTCGATGTTCTCATTGAGGTTAGCCTCGATGTTCTCCAATTTACCGAACTGGTTGATCAGGAACTCTCCTGAGCCGCCCGGCAAGAAGTACTGCTTCATTGCCTCGTCGGTAGGCACGAAGATGGTAGCCAAGTCGCTCAATGCGTTCGAGCCAGTCTGTCCGTTGGTGTACGTATTCCATCCTGGGTCGAAGTTCAGCAAGTATTGCACCTGTGCCCCGTTCGGGTCAATGTTCAGCGCACCACCCTGTGAGCGAGAGCTGAAGTAGCGTTTCTCAAAGATAGAGTCGATGAGCTGGTAGCCATACATTTGAGCATAGTCGTTGTAGTTGTTGGTCACCGTTGCGTTGTAGAAAGGAGCACTGAAACGGTCGAGCATCCTGCTGAAGTAGTTGCTCTCTCCACTGGTGCGAATCACCTCTGCCAAGTTGCCTGGAGGCACCAACACATTCTCCAACTGGTGAATGTATCCATTCTGGCAGGTCACGTCAGGTTTGATGATTTTGTTACGGAAGATGTAGGCAGAGTTTTCCGTGTCGCTGTAAGGCGTACCCGTGATAATCTCGAAGTCGCTGTCAGCCTCACGAATCTTGATGTCGTTGCCCGTCATCTGCTCGGCGGTGAAGTGTACCATCATTGGGGAGGTAGCATCCTGCACCATGTGTATTCCCCTCTGCATGAACTTCGTCCAATACGAGTTGTTGGCAGGAAGATTCGCCATCGTAGAGGGCAGTCCACCTTGAACAAAGGTAATGGAGTCAATCACGTTCACACCTGTTGTGTGCTTCAAGGCAATACCTGGAGTCACCTCAGAACCGATAGGCACGTTAGACAACATTTCCACCAAGATGGCGTTGTCGAGCATAGATGAATAAAGCAACTGCTTTTTCATCGCCTCTGTCAGGTCCTCGTACTTGGTAACGCCCCAAGTGTTGTTGGCATAGAAGCGTTCAAATGCCTCGTCGTTGGCGGGGAAGACGGTCTTAGAACCCGTCTTAGCCAATGTTTCGGCATAGCCCAAATCATCGATGAGCCGCAGGTAGTTTCGGAAAGTACCCGTAAGTACTTCTTGGTTAGGATTCGAAAGCTCCTTGTAGATACTGTTTCCCAGCCAACTCGGGTAGTTACCCTCATCGTCCAAGGTATAGTCATCCTTACAAGAAGTGAACCCACCACACATCACTGCCAAGGAGGCTCCAATGAGGAACTTTCTGGTCAGTTTCACAAAGCGGTAATTCATACTTTTTAAGATTTTAGTTATTTATGATGTTTATTAATTAATGTACACTTAGGTTTTTAAAAACGTGCAAATATAATATAATTTTTTTAAATATGTCTTCAAACCCCACATTTTTAAGTTAAAAACACCCGATATAGATAAATATTTCGACTTTATCAACAATTATGAGCTAATTATGTACATGATAATTTTAAAGGGAAAAGATAACAGCAGATACAAGGGTTTGGTTGACTACAGACATCTGATGCCTACGCCACCTCCCTCAATTGAGAATAATCAAAGTAATTATTTTGAGTTGGTACACAGAGCCCCGATAGGGGCGTTAAGAACACAGGCAGGGGTAAAGCGTAGCGAAACCCCTGCATAGGATGTATGAGCATATTAAAACCCCGACTGGGGTGACAGAATATCTGTCGTACCTTTGGTACTTTTTTACTAACTGCTCCTTTTACAGGGGTTTCGCTTCGCTACACCCCTGCCTGTGTTCTTAACGCCCCTATCGGGGCTCTGTGTACTGACTCATAAATTATTACAAAAAAATTTCTTGAAAAATTGCAAACCAGAAAAGAAGGAAGCCTGAATAAAAGGTTTTGGAGTGCAAAATGACTTGTTTTACCCCGTAACTATATATGCTATGACCGTAACTATATATGTTACGAGCGTAATTCATATAGTTAGCGAGCCCATTTAGTATGTTATAAAGGCTCAAAAACAGTGTTTTTTCGCATAAAAATACAGAAAACGAATGTATAAATATACCATCATTTTAGCAAGCACCTCATAATCAACCTATTACAAAAACACGTAAAAACCACCATTTTTTTGACCAACGGAAGAGTTGGTGAAAAATATCGCAAACTGGAGGGCCTTTTTTATCACTTTTTATTGACAAATCAAAAAGGGAAAGAACGATTTTTCCATGACTTTTCTGCCTTTCCCTTTTGGGATTCACAAAAAAAAGCTATCTTTGCACCATGAAGGACAGACTTCAAACTTGAATATAATGCTATGGAAAAACTGATACAATATGTATGGAAACATAAGTGGTTTCCACTCAAGGAATTACTGACCACAGACGGCGAAAGCGTGGAGGTGATTGACCCAGGACTGTACAACAGGAATGCTGGTCCCGATTTCTTTAACGCCAAAGTGAGGATTGGCAATACGCTTTGGGTGGGTAATGTGGAGATACACGAGAAGGCAAGCGACTGGTACGCACATGGGCACCATCATGATACTGCTTATAACAACACGATATTGCACGTATGCGAAACAATAGATGCTGAGGCACGAAACACGCACGGAGACGCACTCAAGCAAATGCAACTGGATGTTCCAGAGGGTCTGATGACGAATTACCAAGAACTGCTCAACACCGACCAATATCCTCCGTGTTACCAAATCATCCCTTCCCTATCTCGCATCGTGGTTCATGCTTGGATGAGTGCCTTGCAGACGGAACGACTGGAACAAAAGACACAAGCCATACAGGAAAGAGTAAAAAGATGTGACGGTTCGTGGGAAACGGCATTCTTCGTGACACTCGCCCGCAACTATGGGTTTGGCATCAACGGAGATGCTTTTGAGCGATGGGCTCAGGGAATTTCACTCTCGCAAGTGGGACACCATCGGGACAATCTTTTCCAAATAGAATCAATCTTCATGGGACAAGCAGGACTGCTGGAACTCGACAGCATTCCCCAACGTTACCAACAAGATGCTCTCATGGAAGGATATTTCTCGAAAATGCGTAATGAATATCAGTATCTTTCGCATAAATTCTTGATGAAACCGATGGATTTTAAACTTTGGAGGTTTCTGAGGCTACGTCCGCAAAACTTTCCACACATCCGCATTTCACAATTGGCAAACCTCTATTATAGCAGGAAAGCAAGCATCAGTAGGCTCATGGATTGTGAGACAATAGAAGAGGTGGCAGAAACGTTAGACACACACGTGACACCTTACTGGGAGACACACTACATCTTCGGAAGTACGAGCGAGAAAAACCACAAGCAACTGTCGGCACGCTCAATGAACTTGCTCATCATCAACACCGTCATCCCCATCTTGTTCGCTTATGGACGATACAAAATGAACGACAAACTCTGTGACAGGGCATTCGATTTCTTAGAACAACTCAGGGCTGAAGACAATCATATCGTCAGGACCTGGAAAGAATGTGGATTAGACGTGGAGAACGCCGGTGACTCGCAAGCGCTGATACAACTGAAACTGAAATATTGTGACAAAAAAGAGTGTCTTAGATGCAGAATAGGATATGAATACCTGAAATCAAAAGGGTAAAAACAAATTATTAAGGTGAAAAGTTGCTACTTTCATTTAAAAAATGTATATTTGCAAGAATTATTTTTTTTAATTATAAAAACCTAAAAGCTTATGAAACAATTAAGACTCATGATGGCTATGTTATTGGCCATGTTAGTTTGCCAAGCTAACGCTCAGACATGGGTACCCGCCGACGTTGCAGACGGAAACTATTACGTACTCAACGTAGGCAGTAACAAGTACTGGGGAGCTGGTAACGACTGGGGAACTCGTGCCTCACTGGTAGATATCCCCGACTACGTGACGTTTGCCAAACTGGAAGACGGAACGTACACCATGGAATCTCGTGTCAACAACGGTGGCACGTCTTATTACTTCGGTGGCGATTACATGGATGGCGGCACGCCTGCACACCTCACCATCGAAACTAACGGTGACCTCTTTGTCATCGGTGACGGAAACATCCTGTATGGCTATGATGGCTCTTCTACCATTCTTGGCAAGAACCTCACCGACAAGGAAGCTCCCAACGCTCAATGGAAACTGATACCAGAAGCAGAGATGTTGGCTACATGGAATGCAGCATTGGCAGAGGCATCGGTGGACAATCCCGTGAGCGCTACATTCTTGCTCAAGGATCCTAACTTCAACCGCAACCACAGAGACCAAAGTTTCTGGCAGATTACTGCCAACAATGCCAATCTCTCTGGCGGTAACAACCTGAACAACTGCGCTGAGTCTTATCACTCTACGTTTGTATTGAGCCAAACGGTAGAAGGTGTACCCAACGGCGTTTATGCCATGACAGCACAAGGATTCTATCGTCAAGACGGTTCAGACAACGACAACTTGCCCGTATTCTACATCAACGACAAGACCACTGTCTTCCCCGTGAAGACTGGTAGCGAGAACTCAATGGCTAATGCCTCAGAATCATTTACCGCAGGTCTGTACGCCATCAGTCCGATATTCGTGAAAGTGGAAAACGGAACCATCACCGTGGGTGCGAAGAATGAAAACAACTTGACCCTATGGTGTATCTGGGATAACTTCCAACTCACTTATTACGGAGACGTGGAAATTGGTAACGTGAAATTCTCAGCATTGGTAAGTACGGTGGATGAACTTCGTGCCAAGGCAGAGGAATTGCAAAATGCAGAGGGTGTCAGTGAAGCTGCCAAGGCTAACTTGACTGACGCACTTGCCACTACCGCTGACGTAGAGAAGACCGAAGAGGCTCTGAACATGGCTATCTCTACACTCAACAACGCCATCAACGGCGCTAACGCAACTATCAAGGCAAAGGGTGTATTAGATGCCATGAAAGCCCAGATGGATGCTACCAACGTTTACACGGCAGAAGCATACAATGCTTACAAGGCTGTTTACGACAACTTGCTGGCTAAATACAATGACGGTACCTTAACCATCGAAGAAGCCAATGCCTTGGAGAATCCACAAAACGTGATGAACTGGCACCAAGACAATATCATCGATGATATGTTGCTCAGTGCCTGGGGCGTAAGCAACTATGACAGCGACCTCTACATCAACACATGGTCAGTGGAAGGACAAGGCGACGGCACCAACTTCCTCGTTCCATTCTTCGAGTATTGGACAGGTGATGCCAACTCATTGGCAGCCAAGACACACACCGCAACATTAGAAGGATTGGCAGCCGGCAAGTACTCTATTACGGGTTGGGTTCGCGTTTGCGCAAAGAACGGTTACACCGCTCCCGCAACAGGAATCACCATGCAACTGAATGATGGTTCAGCCGTTGACGTAACCGCTGGTCAGCAAGTGGGAACATCCCAATTCTACATCGACACCTTCCGTGCTACGGGTGAGGTAGGCGAAGATGGCAAAATGCAAATCAAGTTCAACATTCTTGACGGCAACAACATCAGTTGGCTCTCATTCAAGAACCTCAAGTACGAACCCATTTACGAAGGAGCAAACCTCGACTTCGCAGAAAGCACACCTCTCACCAACGGTATCTGCACCTACGCCAAGGATATGGAAACCAATGGAACGACTTACAGTCAGCAGCAACCTGTGGAAGGTTGGGACATTGCCGTAGAAAACGGTGATGCTCGTGCCGGTGGTGTATTTGCTTACGGTGCTGACGAAAACGCATGGCTCGGCGGTAAGGGTTACGTAGCTCCTGCCACCAACCCAGAAGGTACGACTGAAGGAAACGCTCTCGGAATCGTCGCTGTATGGACTGCCACCGTACAATATACGCAGAAGTTGACACTTGAGGCAGGCAACTACGTGATTACCGTTCCCATCTACAACTCAGTAGGTGGTGCAAGTGTTCCCGTGAAGAGCTTGATCGGTTTCATTGCCGATGATGGCAAAGAATATTTGGCAGACGCAAAGGCTTATCCCGTTGGCACATGGACAAACGAAGTGATTACCTTCAAACTCGACAAGCCAACGACAGGTGTTCTCTCATTGGGTTATCAAGGACAGAACGTAGGTTCTGGCAACGCTCAGCACCTGTTCATCGACCGAGTTGACATACAAACCGTAAGCAGCACAGATGCCATTCTCGCCGAACTGGAGAAAGCCATCGCCGTTGCCAACGCCAAGATTGAAGCTCGTGAAGGCGTAGGCGAAGGATTGTTTGCCATTCCAGAAAGTGCCGTACAAGAATACATGAATGCCGTATATGCAGCCCAAGACGTTTATGACAAAGAGGGTGCTACGGAAGAGGAAATCCAAGCTGCCATTGATGCACTCACCGCAGCTGGTGAGACATACGCTAACTCTGCCGTGAAACCAGATGCAGACAAGAAATATACCTTCAAGCAAAAGGCAAGCGGATTGTACCTCTCAGTCTATGACGATGGTGAGAACGGCAATGGTGTTCGCCTGGCAGAAGAGCCACAGCAATTGTCTTTCGTACCAGCAGACGGAGGTTATTATATCACTGACGGCACACTCTACGTGGGTCTTGCAGGAACCAACAACTGGACCATGTCAGCTTTGGCAGACAACAAGCTGTTGATTACCGTGAACAATCTGGGCAATGGTGAATATACATTAGGTGAGGTGAAAGGCTTCATCGGTTCAGACGGAACGGAAGTAGGAGCAGCTTGCTTTGCAGACAAGAGCACTGAAAAGGTTGGCGACAGAGCCATCTGGACTATCGAGGAATACGTTGAACCTACCACGCTTGAGCTTGCCATCAACGTTGAACGCATGGAGAAGCAAGGCTACACCGCTCAACAAGGCAACGTAGATTTCACCGAAGCACTTGCATTCCTTGGAATCGAGAACATCAGCGAGGCTAAGTTGTCTATCATGAATGCCACAACTGGTGAACTGATTGACGACTATGCTCCATTTGACGGATGGTTCAACCGTGAGGGAGATGCTCAAAACTGGGGCGACAATGCATCAGTATGCGTGAAGTTCTTCCAAGCATTAGAGTCAGGTGCATTCGACATCTGCGACATGGGTAACGCCAATGTACCAGCCGTGGGCGAGACATTCACCGCAAAATGGGCATTGCAAGCAAACGAGAAGACCGTGATTTACACCATCAACGTATTATTTACCGAATACGAAGAGCCTATCTACCAACCCGAAATCATCAAGACCATCACGATTGAGCACATGGAACTTGCCAACACCGCTTACGACAATGCTGGCGTGGCTCCTACATTCAACGTGGCTGAAGTTTGCGAGGCATTGGGTATAGCAGACATCAACGAGGCTGAACTGTACATCGTGAACTGCACCAATGGCAACTTTGTGGTGAACACAAGTAACATCGACGGATGGCGTAATGCAGACGGTGATGCTGCACCTTGGGCTGAGAGTGGAAACGGATTCTGCCTGAAGCTGAATGATCCTGCTTCTGGTACATTCGATTACTCTGGCGCACACGACAGCAACTTCAACGTAGGTGATACGTTCACCGCTAAGTGGGGTGTTGTTTACAACGAAAAAGCCGTGGTACTTGAAGTTAACATTTCATTCGTTGATGAAGCTGTACTGACAGGCATCAATGGTGTCAGCACCGTGAAGGTTAACGACATCTTTACCATCAACGGTATGAAGGTGAACGATGCAGAACGTCTGCAAAAGGGCATCTACATCATGAACGGCAAGAAAGTTGTGGTGAAATAATGAAATGAAGAATGAAGAGTGAAGAGTGAAGAATCGACTGGCGAAGAATTTCTCTTGCGAATGGATTCTTCATTCTTCACTCTTCATTCTTCATTTATAAAACTCTAAAACTCATGGATTACATCTTTGAAACAAAAATGGAAGTACGCGACTACGAGTGCGACATCCAAGGCATTGTGAACAATGCCAACTATATACATTACACAGAACACACACGTCATTTATTTATCAAGGAACGAGGCGTGAGCTTCGCAGAACTACATGCACAAGGCATAGACCCCGTGGTGGCTCGCATGAAGTTGGAATACAAAATTCCCTTACGCTGCGATGATGTTTTCATCTCACGATTGAACTGGCACAAGGACGGTATCAAGTATATATTCCAACAAGATCTGTTTCGGGAATCAGACGGACAGATGTGCTTCCGTGCAAATGTCGTGTTGGTTTGCCTCGTCAACGGTCGGTTGGAGAATAGTGACATTTTGGAAAAAGCATTGCAATGAACCAACAAGAGATTATCAACACAATAGCCCTCACGAAAACCAATTACTTCAATCTTACGGGTATGTTGGAATTGTACCGTCGCTGTGGGTCAGCAACGTCGGTATTGGAACATCGTAACGACATCCGTGAAGTAGTTCCCAACGCTTCACCCAGACTTATTGCAGCCTTCAAGGACATGAGTGAGGCAATGCACCGTGCCGAAGCAGAATATGAATACGACATGGCGAACGGCATCATGCCATTATGTATGAACGACCACCGCTATCCGCAACGAATGAAGGAATGCGACGATGCGCCAATGGTGTTGTTTTATCGGGGAACGGCAGACTTGAATCAAAACAAAGTCATCAGCATCGTTGGCACAAGGCATTGCACCGCTTACGGACAAGACTTGATTCGGAATTTCATCAGTCAGCTCAAGAGCCTTTGTCCACGGGTGCTTATTGTGAGCGGATTGGCTTACGGCGTTGACATCTGTGCTCATCGTCATGCTTTGCAATACGGATATGAGACCGTGGGCGTGTTGGCACATGGACTTGACTACCTCTATCCTCCCCGCCACAAGCCTACCGCTGATGAAATGGTGAAAAAGGGTGGTCTTCTCACTGAATTTCTCACCAACACCAATGCTGATAAAATCAACTTCGTAAGAAGAAATCGCATTATCGCAGGTATTGCAGACGCCAGTATCTTAGTGGAAAGTGCAGCTCATGGTGGTGGAATGATTACCATGAAGTTGGCTCGCGACTACAATCGTGATGCTTTCGCCTTCCCCGGACCTGTAGGAGCCACCTATAGCGAAGGTTGCAACCATCTCATTCGTGACCAGATAGCTGCCCTAATCACCAATGCACACGACTTTGTGAAAGCGATGTGTTGGGAGAATGATGCCATTTTGGAAAAAGCCCAGCAACAAGGAATAGAACGACAATTGTTTCCCGAATTAACTATCGACGAACAAAAAGTCGTTGACACGCTTACACGTACCAACGACTTGCAAATTAATATGCTTACCGTTAAAAGCGGCATTCCCATTGGCAATCTTACCGCCATCCTTTTTAGCCTTGAAATGAAAGGCGTGGTGAAAATGCTACCAGGAGGAACTTACCACTTAATGAGATAAACCTGGCATTTGGCTACGTACAAAGGGAACAACCACAATTTCACCAGATTCATCATCCTTATGTGACAGTATCAACTTGCCATCCTTAAACATATAAGTGCATTCGATGATATCAGCTTTTTCTTTTGGATTTTCGTTAGGATCAGCAAAACTTACTGTCAGTATTAAACGATTATCCGTGGAAGACCATTTACCATAAGTAGATGTTTCAGTATAGACCTTACCATCATTATCTTTATTAGCTATTACGTCTTTCTCTAAAAGTGAACCATCCTCCATAAATTGGAAATAAGTAATGACATATCCTACTATCTTGGATTCATAAGTTACAGGCATCGACTTCTCTGACACCCATACACCTATCAGTGATTCCTTGTCTTCGTCATCATTATTACATGAAATAACAGAAAAAGACATCATAGCTATAAAAGCCCAAGCGATAATACTATAATAACGTTTCATCATTTATATTGTTTATTTGATTTCTATATATCGTGTTTACTTGGCACCAATCTCCTTTAACAAACGGTCAGCATGTCCCCATTTGTCCATGAGATAAAGTACAAAACGGATATCAACACCAATGGTACGAGCCAACCGACGGTCAAAGTTGATGTCGCTTGACAAGCTGTCCCAGTTGCCATCGAATGCCAATCCAATGAGCTGTCCCTTACCATCAAACATCGGAGAACCGCTATTTCCACCAGTAATGTCGTTGTTGGTTAAGAAACACAATTGCATCTCACCTGTTTTCTTGTCGGTATAAGGACCGAAATCCTTGGCAGACATCAACTCGTGCATAATAGGTTCAGCATAATACTCCACGTTTTGATCTGCCTTCTTCATCTTATCCACAATGCTGTTGGCTGTGGTGTAATAACCAGAGGGGTTGCCACCCAACTCAAATCCACCTACTTGTCCATAGCTCAAACGCATGGTAAAGTTAGCATCACTGTAATGGGGCAAGTCTTGTTCCATGCGCAATTTAGCCGCACAAAGATAACGCTCTTGAATGTCAATGCTATCGTATGTTTGCAAGAGTCCTTCACGAATCATAGAGAGATTCTCTAACAAGTCAAGACCATATTGCACACCAGGGTCTTTCTGATAACTCTTCTTGTTGATATAAATTTTCTTGCCCTTCTTCATGATCATTGACTTCTTATAGAGATAATCTACATATTTAGAATAGTCATTGCCGAATTTCTTGCTGATGGTGGAATAGAATGCAGGAAGATATTTCTCGCTCACATGCTCCTTGTAATTTTTCAACAAGGCAGCAAACACCTCCTTATCTAAAGCCTCATCCCATTCGTCAGAGTTGTCTTCAAACGTCACATACTGTTTCTTGGGCTTGTCGGCGGGACCCTGTATCGTCATTCCCCTACTCAACTTTCTTGCGCGGGTAGTAAATTCATTGGTATTAGCAAAAGTCTCTATCCAATTCATGAAAGCGTGACGGTCTGCAAAACGGTCATCATAGAACTTCTTCAACTTGGCAAAATCCAACGAGTCTTTCAAGAATCCCGTACTGTCTTGCCAAGCCTGAATGCGGTCTTCAAACGCTTTCTTCTGGTTGATAATACCAATGGAATCGATACATTTGTTCATACCGATAGAGTTTTTCCAATAGTTGCTACTTTGTGCATATTTGCTGTCATATTTGATACGAACAGCCTCATCAGCACGCATGTGACGAATCATGATGTCTTGCTTGACACCTCTCACTTGTGCTCGTGTAGCATTGTCAGCATCACGTCTTTCGCGAATGCCATAGCTCGAAAGATAACGACTGGTGCTTCCAGGATAACCTATGGTCATGGCATAGTCGCCCTCTTGGTAACCTTGCAAGCTCACTTGTGCCCAACGTTTGGGATGATAGGGTACGTTCTCTTCACTATACTCGGCAGGACCATTGGTTCGTGGGTCCGCATAAATACGGAACACGGAGAAATCGCAGGTCTGGCGAGGCCACATCCAATTGTCGGTCTCACCACCAAACTTTCCCATCGACTTGGGAATGGTGAATACCAATCGAAGGTCAGGAAACATTTGATAGGTTGTAGCATAATACTTATTGCCTTCATAAAAAGCGTCAATGCTCACATACAACGTAGAATCCTTCTCTTTAATATCTTTCGTCATGGCATCCTGCAAAGAATCAACCAGTTGCTCTTGTTGTTCTATGGTCATGGTATTAAATCCCAATGTTCCCAATCGCTTGGTTACATCTTCTTGATTCACCATAAATGACACAAACATATTTTTGTTGGGCAACTCTTCCTCATACGTCTTTGCATAAAAGCCATTGAGCATGTAGTCGTGTTCCACGGTAGAATGTGAACGAATAGCTTCAAAGCCACAATGGTGATTGGTAAAGACCAAGCCATTAGGAGATACCACCACACCTGAACAATAACCGGAGAAATTGACCACGGCATTCTTCAAGGCATGATCGCCATAGTACAGATCATTGTAACTCATCTTGAATCCTTCCTGTTTCATCATCTCATATACTGCGGGGGGAAGGTTGTAAATTGTCCACATGCCTTCATCGGCACGAACATGGCTCATGCCAATCATGGCTATAAGCGAAAGAATGATTTTCTTCATCATGATGATTTATATTATTATTAGTTTCTATTCCTTATTTTTCGAATTTTCCAATATTCTCCTGACATTATTTAAAATACTTTCCGATTACGGGCAAACTACCCAACGGCATATCTCGGCGAACAATGACTGCAAGGAATACCAGTAGCAGCACCGTATTGACGAGCAAGGCAGCCCAAACAGGCAGATACTCATTAGCCTGAGCCATCAGCACGAAAAGTACAACCGTAAGTAGGATATAAAACGCAATCTCTTTCAACGGATATTGAATGGGATAGTATTTCTGACCTGCAAAGTAGGAGATAATCATCGACACACCGTAAGCTGCAAAACCAGCCCACGCACAAGCCATGTAACTGAAACGGGGAATGAACAACACATCCACCACGATAAGTACCACGGCACCTATTCCCGAAAACCATGCTCCCCAAATGGTACGGTCGGTAAGCTTATACCAAAATGAGAGGTTGAAGAAAATACCAAACATAATTTCTGCAGCCATCACAATAGGCACTACGCGCAAACCTTCCCAATAACTTTTACCTACGAGATAACGTAATACATCCATATAAGCGATGACGGCAAGGAAAGCCAACAACGTGAAAATAATGAAGTATTTCATTGCCAGTGCGTATGTCTCTTTGCTGTCCTTGTCTTTGCTTCTGCCAAACACGAAGGGCTCGTAAGCATATCTGAACGCCTGTGTTATCATCACCATAATCATGGCTATCTTGATACAAGCGCCATAAATGCCAAGTTGCGTGTGGGCTTCCTCAACAGTACCATCATAGAGATAAGGAAAAAGAATCTGAGAAGCAGCTTGATTAAGTTGTCCTGCCAATCCCATCACCAATAATGGCCACGCATAACCAAGCATACGTTTACAGGTAGCTCGGTCGAAACCAAAGCGAAAACCTTCCATTTCTTTCCAAAGAAGGAGCATCTTGACAAAGGAACAGAATATATTAATGTAGAACACCCACACTACTTCAAGTGTGAACTGCGAGTCATACATGCCGAAAGGATTCAACTTCAATGCAGGTAACACAATCAAGTAGAGTATGTTCAGAATGATGTTCATAATGATATTGAATATCTGGATACTTGCAAACTTGATGGGCCTGTGCAAATAGCGCAGATAAGCCATGGGAATAGCAACGAAAGCATCAATGGCTACCGTGACAAACATCACCCAGATATACTCCGGGTGGTCACTGTATCCCATCAAGTTGGCAAGCGGCTGCAAGCACACACTCACAATGGCAGCAAAGACAAGCGACGTGGTTGCTACCATACGCAAGGCGGTGGAATAGACACGCTCTGGATTCTCGCCTTCCTTGCTCATGAAACGGAAAAACGTGGTCTCCATGCCATACGTCAGGAGGATAATCAATAGCGAAACGTAGGCATAGACGTTCGTGATAATACCATATTGTCCACCTGCGGCATTAAAGTGCTTCGTCTGTATCGGTACTAAAAAGTAGTTGATAAATCGAGCCAAGATACTACTCAGACCGTAAATGGCAGTATCTTTTACCAGTGACTTTAAATTTGCCATATTTTCTTATCTTATCCAAAAAACATATATGCAATAGCTGTTGCGGCTATCATTCCTGCTAAGTCTGCCAACAATCCACAGGTCACGGCATGACGAGTGTGCTTCACGGCTACAGAACCGAAATAAACGGCAATGATATAAAATGTGGTGTCTGTAGATCCCTGGAAGATACAACTCAATCGCCCAGGGAAGCTGTCTGCCCCGTATGTAGTCATTGCATCTACCATCATTCCACGAGCCCCACTACCTGAAAGGGGTTTCATCAATGCCGTCGGCAATGCACCAACGAAATCGGTATTTCCTCCACAAGTCGTAACCATCCACTTAATACCGTCTATGAGCATGTCCATGGCTCCTGATGCACGAAATACTCCAATGCCAACAAGTATTGCCACTAAATATGGAATGATGCGTACTGCTGTGGAGAAACCGTCTTTGGCTCCTTCGATAAAGGCATCATAGACATTCACTTTCTTCCTGATACCCGCCAAGATAAAGGAGATAATGATGATCATCAACAGGATATTGGCAACAGTTGTACTCACTACATTCATCTGCTCTTTGTCTAACTGACCGAAACCCCATACTATGGCTGCCACCAACGTACACATTCCGCCCAACGTCAACAACATGGTACGATTAAACAGGTTAATGCGCTGATACATGGACGTTACGATGATACCTGCCATCGTGGAGAAGAATGTAGCCAATAGGATGGGGATGAAAATATCCGTGGGATTAGCTGCACCCAACTGTACACGATACACCATGATACTCACGGGAATCAGCGTAAGCCCCGACGTGTTCAGCACCAAGAACATAATCATCGGATTAGTGGCTGTGTCTTTCTTGGGATTCAACTCTTGCATCTGCTCCATTGCTCGTAATCCCATGGGAGTTGCGGCATTGTCGAGTCCTAACATATTGGCGGCAATGTTCATGAAGATACTACCCGTAACGGGATGTCCCTTGGGAATATCGGGAAATAATTTGGTGAACACGGGAGAGAGCACTCGTGCCAAAACATTCACAACTCCACCCTTTTCGCCTATCTTCATGATGCCTAACCACAGTGAGAGTACACCTGTCAAACCAAGCGAAATCTCAAATGCGGTCTTGGATGTCTCAAACGTTGAGTTCATCATGGCTGGAAAAACATCGAAATCGCCCATGAAAACCAATTTCACCAAAGCGATAACAAAAGCTATCAGAAAAAAAGCTATCCAAATGTAATTAAGTACCATATATCTTGATTTTTTCTACTATTCCAGACTTGTATGTCTTCCTAACAGTCTATTGCTTGCAAAATTACGAAGAATTATCGGTATAATTAACCGCAATTTCTCAAAATTCTTTTCATATTAGCGATAATTGACTTTTGTCATCATTCATTTGGTTGATTATTGGAAAAAAAATTATAACTTTGCAAAAAACTACAACCTTATGACAAAACGACTTTTATTTTTCATCGCATTCTTGCCATTTTTCACAACTGCAACGGCTCAATCAAATCAGGAGGTGACAATTCAGGGGACAACGACTTGGACTCCGGAACATAAACATACGTTATGGTACACATCACCTGCCACAACATGGATGTCGCAGGCTTTACCCATTGGCAACGGACAATTCGGTGCTACCATCATGGGAGGCATTCGACAAGATAACATTCAATTCAACGACAAAACTCTATGGCGTGGACATGTGGGTAGCATTGTTGGCAATGGCGAATATGGCAGTTATTTGAACTTCGGCCAACTGACCATTACCACTACAGATGCGGAATCTGCCACGGATTACAGACGTTATCTTGACTTACAAGATGGTCTGGCTGGAGTGGCTTATTCATCAAATGACATTGATTATCAACGTGATTATATTGCATCGTTCCCAGACGATGTAGTTGCCATTCGTTATAAATCATCTTCGTCGGGACATATCAATACGATTCTTACCCTTACCAATGCCAATGGAAACGCTCCTACATACACTCAAGATGGAATTGTGGGAGTGGCTACGTTTAACGGTACGATTGCCAGAACGGGTACCTCTTATCCAGAGAGCTATTATTGCATGATGAGGGTGTCCACTAAGGGTGGAACAATTGAAGCTACTACCGACGGAATTCGGGTTAGCAATGCCGATGAAATGTACGTTTTCTTACGTGGTGCTACTAACTTCTCTCCCGATAACGATACTTATATCTATCCTGCCAAAGACTTACCCAATAAGGTATTGCAAACGGTGAAGTCTGCATCTGAAAAGGGATTCGCCAACATTTTATCCACGCATATAGCCGACTATCATTCATTGGCTAATAGGTGTTCTCTCACATTGACTGAAGCCAACAACGAAAAGCCTACGCCTAAATTGATTTCTGCTTTCAAGGGAAATCCTAAAAACAATCTCTTACTTGAAGAATTGTATTTCACCTATGGTCGCTATTTGCTTATCTCAAGTAGCAGGGGTGTTGCCCTTCCCGCTAACTTGCAGGGTATCTGGAACAACAGTAATTCACCAGCATGGAACAGTGACATTCATTCTAACATCAACGTGCAAATGAACTATTGGCCAGCTGAAGTAACCAATTTGAGCGAATTGCATACAGCCTACACTGATTATATTTATCGGGAAGCGTGCATTAGACCGCAATGGAGGAAAAATGCTTCGCAAATTGCCGGGCAGACAAAAGGGTGGACCATTACAACAGAGAACAACATCTATGGTTCTGGTTCCAACTGGATGCAAAACTATACCATCGCCAACGCTTGGTATTGTATGCACCTTTGGCAACATTACCAATTTACGCTCGACAAGGAATATCTACGAACCAAAGCTTTGCCTGCAATGGTGTCTTGTTGCGAGTATTGGCTGGAACGATTGAAATTGGCTGCCGATGGCACATACGAATGTCCTAACGAATATTCCCCAGAACATGGTCCTGGATCTGAAAACGCCACGGCGCATTCTCAGCAATTGGTTTGGAATCTTTTCAACAACACACTGAATGCTATCGATGAATTGGGCGAAAATTGCGTTCCCGTTTCTTTCAAGAACAATCTCACCAATAAGTTCAGCAAACTGGACGAGGGTATTGCCACGGAGGTGGTAAACGGCACTACGCTCTTACGTGAATGGAAATATACGTCGCAATCTAAGGTGTCATCATACAACTCTCATCGACACTTGTCGCATCTCATAGGTTTATACCCGGGAAACCAAATCTCTATGGACGCTAAACCTTATGTTTACGAGGCGGCAAAAAATTCTTTAAATGTAAGGGGGTATGCAGGTACTGGCTGGTCGTTGGGATGGAAGGTAAACCTTCATGCTCGTTGTCACGATGGAGCACGATGTGAAAGTCTCATCGAAAAGGCTCTCACGCTCACCACGGTCACTTACAACGACGGCTCTGAACGTGGTGGAATCTATGAAAATCTTTGGGATGCTCATCCTCCTTTTCAAATAGACGGAAACTTTGGCGTTACGGCTGGTATGGCTGAAATGCTCTTGCAAAGTCATCACGGTAAATTGGAATTGCTTCCGGCTTTGCCTGTTGAAACTTGGACAAAAGGAGAAGTGCGTGGTCTGAGAGCCATCAACGGATTTGGCATTGACATGGCTTGGGAGAATGGGAAAGCTACTACGGTAAAGATTTCTTCAGATGCAGGAAAGACTGCCATCATCAAACACCCTGACGCATCTTGTTGTTTCGACATCACGGATAGCGAAGGAAATAAAGTGGATTTCCAAATTATCAATGACAACGAGATTTCTTTCCCTACTACCATCGGAACCTCTTACACACTCATCAACAATGGGCAAACTAACATTTCTCGATATGAGGGTATCATAGATGGCGAATATTACATTGCCTTTCCTGGCGAGCCAACCACCTTCTTGCGACAAGTTTCGGTGAAATCTGGTCATCTGGAACTGACTGAAGACAATCAACAAAGTGGGACGATATGGACGATTACCGGTTATAATGCCAATGACTATCCCAAATATAGCTCACATCCAGCATGGCTAAACGAAGGAAAGGTGTATTTCTTCAACAATAAGGATTTCAATTACGGATTACGCAACCTTTTCATCCGTTCCAACACAGTTAATGCCTTATCTCTTCATCCCGTTTTCATACACAGACTGACAAAACTGATTGCCATTCGTGCCACTAACGTAGATAGTCAGTTGAGCAATTATGACAACTGGTATGGTGTGGAAGATAGTACGCTTTCTGCCAAATTAACATCTCCCTCTTGTTGTTGGCAACTGCAACCAGCTCCCACCAATGCCATTCATTCGATGAATAACACCAATCCCGTTATCAAAACCGAATACTTCACCATTGACGGCATTCGCTCTACCCACCCCACCCATAAGGGTATCTACATCCGCCAAAACCAACACTCAGATGGTTCCATAAAACAAGTGAAGGCTATTGTTCAATAGCAATCAGATAATGATTAGTCTTTATCATCATTGGTGACTTTCTCTATAACATCACCCACTTTTGTCAATACCAAATTTGCCAAGCACACTGCATATTCTGTAGCTGATTCTATTGGATGCCAAGCCAATATATAGCTCACCTTGGCACTTGTCACCTCATATCCCTTATCAGTCCAGTTCTTCAGTTTTTTCTTACCAGTGGCAGACAATGCAGCAATGTTAATTCCTTGCTTGTTGAGCAAGTAGCCATCGTTGAACTGCAAACTTTCTCCACTTCTAAGGCGAAGCACTATATCCTTACGACCTATAAAGAAATCGAGCCATACATCGTGCATGTCCAGCGCAATGGATATTGATGTATATTGTACCGGTGGATTTGTAACAAGATATAGATTTTTCTTTGCGCGAGTAAGTCCCACATAATAGGCTCGCATATCGTTTACGTCTTTTTTATCAGGTACAGGCGACAAGAGATAAACAGTATCAAACTCCCTGCCTTTTGCCTTGTGAATGGTACTTACAAAAACAGACTGGTTATCTGTAGCTATAAAATCCTCTATTTTCGACTCAAAAATGTATTCTCGAAGGTCGCTGCGATAATAGATTTTATGGGTTGTTTCAAAATCTTCAAAGAAATGCCTCATGACATTCAAACAAGTGCTCGAAGAATAAGTTTCAAGTGTACGTTGTTTCGCTATGTGCCACTTTTCTTCAGATATTGAAGCGTCATTCTCCTCTCCAAGTTGCTTCAGGAAATAGCGTACTTCTGCAAGATTACCAAAGCGGAATCCACCCATTGATTGTGCAACAATAACATGTATGCCTCGTTTCTCCAATTCGTATGCTACCTGCATGGCTTCCTCATTCGTCCGTGTAAGCATGGCAGTACTTCCTTGAATGTTTAATCCTGTATCCAGAAATGATTTCAACGTCTTTACCGTGCCTTCCTCACCCGTTGCCGACTTAATAAGCGTATGCTTCATACGTCCTGGAATGTATTGTTCAAAACGATTAGCACAGTTTACTACAGCACGTGCCGAACGGTAATTGTCTGTCATCTCGTATAGCTTAGCACCTTCTTGGTTAACGAGTGATTGCATATATTTTGAATCAGAACCACGAAATGCGTAGATGTTTTGGTCATCATCACCCACAGCTATTACTCGCATTTCCTCATTCTGATGCATCAATGCCTTTACCAAACGGAAATCATCTACTCCCATATCTTGTGCCTCATCAATGACAAGTACACTCTTGGCTATCTTTGATGGTTCTACCTCACCACGCTCTATCATCTCTGCCGCATGGCGAACCACATCACGAGCCTCATCTAAACTGCCTTGTTTGCCTATCAAGTCAAAGCTATACGAGTGAAATGTCTTGATGTCAACAAAATGTGCCGCATTTTCCACCAACTCGATGAGTCGTTTCTTAAATTCTGTAGCGGCGGCTCGTGAAAAGGTAAGCATCAACAACTGTTCATGCTTCACGTCTTCCAACAACAATAACGAGGCTAACTTATGGACAAGTACTCTCGTTTTTCCACTACCAGGACCAGCTGCAACAACAATGTATTTCGACTGCTTATCATCAATAATCTCACGCTGTAGCTTTGATAGTTCACCAAAGAGTTTGTTATATTTAGCTGGGGTGATATTTTTGTCTATCTGTACTCGTCGCTCTTCCTTGAAATAGTGATTGATGAACTTACGGAAGTCCATTGTAAAATAATCGTTGACGAAATGTAGTGCTGCCTTATAGTCACGCACCATCAGATTGGCATATTCACCAACGATATGAATCTGACGAATACGTTGTTTGTAAAATTCGTCCAAAAGGCGATATTGCTCCTTACCATATCTGGTGCGACGATCTACGATACGACCTATCATCATCGTATTGTAAATGACGATAAAACCACCTTCAATCTTCACCAATTCGGTTTTTGTGAGATATAGCAAGGCTTCCTCAATATCTGCAATATCAGGTTTATCACTATCAGAAAACATCGTTGTTTGATGAGTGGCAACATATTGATGGAGAAGTTCTATGATTGAGAAATTGACGAGCGTGGTTTCCTTGGCAGAATCTCTTTCTGCATTGAGTTTTTCTACAATAAAACGACAGATGTCCATACGCCGTTCAAAACGAGCCATCGTTATCTCTCGTGAAGCCTGCAGGCGTATGCCCACATAACCATTGAAGGCATGTTCTTGTTTGTGGATATATCCTTTCAATGACAAGAAATGAAGCAACATCCTCAATCGTTTGATGTTTGAGTAAGTAAGCCCTGCCTTTTGGGCTTCCTCGTTGAGTTCTTTGTAACTCATCCTGTATGCTTCCTGCCCAAATCGTTGCAAGAGAAAACGTTCCATCTTCATGATAATATCAAGATTACGCAAAGATGTGCCTTTGCTAATCCAAGCTTGCATGTCGCGACTGTCTGCCAGCAAGCCGTCTTGTCGCATCAGATTGACATTCCTGATGACTGTCTCCTTGCTTAATCCAAGAATATCCGCCAAATAATCTATACGAGTTTCAGCTTCAGCACCCCGAGCATCCGCAGTAGCATGGGCACTGATAAGTGATTTGATAATGCGGGCAGCCTCCTCTCGCGACTGTTTGTCAAACAGTGGTGAGATGGTCAATTTGTGACGGGCTTCATCCATATTCTTCACGGCAATGCCTGTAGCAAAGATATGTGGTGAATTACTGCCTCGTTGGATAAATCCAGCATCTTCAAGAGCTGCAATGGCAGCTTTGACACGTGTCTCTACATCGTCTATCTCGTCTCCCCATCCAGCTTGTCGGGCAATGTCCAATGGAGAACAACTTACCTGGTCTCGCTTGACAGTGAGCTCTTTGATGGCTTTCCATACCTGTTGAATCTCACTAATACTGAGTTTAGTCTGATTGAGCAAAATGAAATGTTTATCGAGGTCACTGTCTGCATAGAGCACAAAACATTCTGCTTGCATTTGTGGGTCACGACCAGCCCGTCCAGCCTCCTGCACATAGTTCTCTAACGAATCACTGATATTGTAGTGAACAACCAATCCCACGTCTTTCTTGTCAACGCCCATGCCAAAGGCTGATGTTGCCACTATCACCTGTGCTTCACCACTCATAAAGGCATTCTGGTTTTTCACCTTCTCGGCAGGTTCCATTTTACCGTTGAAGGGCAATGCCTGTATTCCGTCTCTCAACAAATGCTGAGCCAACTCGCGAGTACGTCGAGTACGAGAAACATATACGATAGACGGACAATTATGCCCCATAATGAGCGAACGCAGTAAGTTATATTTTTCTTCTGCCGTATCAGCATGGAGCACTGAGTAGCGTAGATTTTTACGTTCTGCATTAGCAGCAAAAATTTTCAGTTCCAAGCCCAGCTTTTCCCTAAAATAGTCGCATATATCACTGATGACTTTTTGTTTCGCCGTAGCCGTGAAACATGAGATAGCGATGGGCTTGTCTTGTAGTTTCTGTTTTTGCAACTGGCGAATGAAATCACCTATATAGAGGTAATCAACACGGAAATCATGTCCCCAAGCCGAAAAGCAGTGTGCCTCATCTATCACGAAACGTACCACATTCCTGCCCATCAGCAATCGTTCGATGGTTTTCGAACGCAACATCTCTGGAGCTATATAGAGCAAGTTTGCCGTTCCGTCTGCCACCTGACTGATGGCAACAGCCCGCTCAATAGGGTCAAGCAGTCCGTTGATGGTCACTGCCTCACTGATGCCACGGGCAGCCAAATTATCTACTTGGTCTTTCATGAGTGACTGCAATGGTGAAATGACCACCGTCAGTCCATGCATATTTCGCCCTGCCATCAATGCAGGAAGTTGGAAAGTAAGACTCTTGCCACCTCCTGTAGGGAAAATGGTCAGCAATGACTCTCCATGAATGGCAGATTCCACTGCCTGTTGCTGCATAGGCACTCCATCGAACATACGGAAATGATCATAACCGAAAAATTCCTTGAGTCCACTATTGGCATCTAACCGTCTATGGCAATAATCACAATCGCCACACGATGTGTTACACAGCTTGTTCATCACATTGACTACCTGAGGGTAGTTTCGTATAACCCAAGCAGGAGTAATGGAAAAGAAGTCATCTGCACCTATCACCGCCAAACAATAAGCCAATTCTATCGGATACAGTTTTGCCAACATGTCTAAATCTACATGACTACAAATCTTTCCTTCGTAAACCTTTAGTATCAACTGAGATGAATTGGGCTGAACCCTCAGTATTCTGTCTAAAAAGGATTGCTGTAGAGAGGGCGTAAACCCAATGTATTTGAAAAAGCCTCCAAATTCAACGGTATGATGCAGTAATTGATAATAGATGTTTTGTCTGTCTGGTGACAATTGATTCCAAGCAGCAATTTCATCATTCAGCAGGTCACGAGCCTTCATGGAATCGTTCACCGGATTATTCAACTCATCCACCTGTAGCTTATCGTCTTTCAACAAATGGTGATAGGGTCGCTTGGGAAATAAGAGAGGAGACAAGTACAAAGTGTCAACGATATCGGGATTGCCCTTCAATGTCGTGTTTTTCAAATCATGTTTGATAATGTTGTGTCCACAAACTGTATCACAACCTGACACAAAAGTATCAAAGTCGGCTTTGGAATGAGAGTGCAATATTGCACCATCCTCCCTCACCGCTCCATAGTCAGCCACCTTCTTTTTCTGCGGATTTACCTCTGTATCAATGAAAACTATCATGAAGCGAAATACTTGATAGATATTTATGCAAAGATAACCATTTTATTCCATTATGCCATGTTTTACCATCTTTTTTTAAGAAAGAGGGAGAAAGGTACCACCAGAAGAAATGCAATCATTCTACCGAAAGGCATTTCTTCTGATTTATATTGTCAATAAAAAGTAACAAAAAGGTCGAATCCCATGAAAGGAACTCGACCCTTATGATTAAAACGAGCGTTCAAAGGGGACGGCGGGAAGGGAGGTCTTCAATGCACGACAATCTGCTTGGGCAGGATTGTCTTTCCATGCGTAACGAACCTTACAAGCCCCAGGGATTGATTGAAGGGTAACGGTGTTGCCCTTTGCGGTAGCCTTGACGTTCTGGAACTTGTTATCCTGACCTGCCAATTCAAACTCATGCAAGTTGCCTTCCTGCAAGGGCTGGTCGAAAGTTAAGATAATCTGTCCATCTGCTTGGTTAACGGAAACCACTTCAGGCGACAATGTCACCTTCTTGCCAAACACCAGTTTGTCGAAAGCAAGTACACATCGCTCAGCCACTTCCTTCTTTTGTAAAGGATGTATGTCATTTGCCTCACCCAAGTCGATTGCCACAGCCAGCTCTGCCCTATTGTCAGCCAATGCGGAAAGATGTTGTGCTTCACGCAACGCAGCCCAATTACTGTTTTGTGGTTGTGCAGACGGAGCCATGTAATTAGCCAATTGCACGATAACGAACGGCAATTGTGGTTGCTGGAATCGTTCACGCCAAGAATTTTTCAGGCAATTAAGATAAGGCAGATATTCCTGCGGTCTTCCCGTGTTAGATTCCCCTTGATACCAAACCACTCCTGACAGGGCGAAAGGAGCCAATGGCGACAACATTCCGTTGTATAAGACAGAAGAAAGATTCTGGGTACTCAAAGAAACAGAAGGTTGTGAAGGCATTTGCACACCATCATGCACTCGCCAAGAAGTGGACAAGGGTTGAATATCGTTGTTACCGAAATTCAATCGATAAGGCTTCTCCCTCACAAATGATGGAGCCCCATGTTTATTGACGAAACGAACCGTAATCACATTGTTTCCCTCATGCAGCAATCCCTCTGGAATCTGGTAGCGGCGTGGAGGATATTGATAATACGTACGTCCCACCTCCTTGCCATTCACGTAAGTATAATCAGCATCATAGAGTGTGCCCAACAGCAGTTGTGCACTACGTCCTGCATGAGCCGCATCAATATGAATATGTTGGCGCAACCAATAAGAACCACAGAACCTGCCACGTACAGGCAGATTGTATTGGTCCACCTCCTTCCATTGGGTATCATCATAATCAGCAGCCACCCATCCACCAGAGATACCTGGGTCACACTGATTAAGCGACTCAAACCAACGGTTATTTGCCTGTTCGTTCATGCGGTTGATGCTCTGTACCAAGGCATCGTCTTGATACATGCAAGTTTCTGCATACTTCATCGGAGAATAGAGGCGAATGGAGTCAGCAGGCAGCCACGCTTCGATAGGCGTTCCGCCCCAACTACTTTGGATAATACCTTGCGGAACACCATTCTTGGCAAACATCTGCTTACCCAAGAAATAACCTAAAGCCGTGAAATGCCACGCATTTTTCTTGTTCAGCTTCATCCATCCCCGCGACTTGACATCAGACAAGGGTTGATGTGTCTCTGCAAAGTTTTGCACTTGGAACAAATGCACCTTATCCAATTCATCGTTATCGATTTCATCGGGATATTGTGGATAGACACGCTCCAAGTGAATATCTATATTAGATTGGCCAGAGAAAAGCCATACATCGCCTACCCAAACATCATGTATAGTCACATCATTGACCATGATTTCGAATGGCCCTCCAGCCTTCATCTTCGGCAAGTCGATACGCCAGTTGCCCTTTTCATCAGCTTGCGTAGAGTAAGTTTTCTTACCAAAGGTAAGCGTAACAGATTCGTTGGCGTCAGCTTCGCCCCATACGGGAACCACCTGACCACGCTGAAGCACGACACCATCAGAGAACAAGCGTGGCAATTTCACCTTGGCAAACATGCTTGCAGAAGCTGCCAAAATCAAACTAACAACAAATAATCTTTTCATAGTTACCCAAGTCTTATCATTCAGTTTTTATTAATTATTCATTCTTCTCCCCCATTACTATAGTTGGCTGAAGGATCATCTTCTTCATCCGTCTCGTTACGAGAACGTTTCTTGAGAGTTTGGTTTCCGAAATTATACGTAAGCGTGAAGTTCACCTGTCTGCTACGACGGCGATTCAACTGATGACGTGTAAAGGTGTCGCTTTCCGTAAAGTTTTCCCAGCGACGAGAGTTCAGCACGTCACGACAGTTGATGCTCAGCGTCAACTTCTTATTGAAGAAATTCTTTCGCATACCAAAGTCCATTCCGTATGCAGGTTTCCGATATCCCTGTGTGATTACCTGACGAGCCCGATAGTAGCCATTGATTTGTACCGAAATGTCGTAAGGCAAGGTGAGTTGGGCAGTCATTCGGGCGTTGAACGTGAAATTGTGGTCTTCCTTACCCGTTACCGTTTGTCCGTCTATATCATACGAAAATCCATTGATCTTATAGTAATAAGCATTGGCAGTAGTCGTTAAGTCGAGAATACGGAAGAGTCGGTTCTTCACCACCACTTCCAATCCTTCACTCAGGCTCTTTGCCAAGTTTTTACTGGTAGAATACATCAATCCGTCAGATTGGTTTTGCCAGTTGATGCGCTGAATCACGTCAGAAGTGGGACGGTAATAGGCACTCACCATCAAGGAATGCTCCGTCCAAGTCTTCAGGTAATTCAACGAGAACGAATTAGAATACTCTGGAGTCAATTCGGGATTACCGAACGAAACGGTAGTTGCGTCACGTGTATCCTTGAAGGAGTTCAGCTGTCCACCCCACGGACGGCGTAACCGACGAGTGTAGTTGAGTTGCAATTGGTCGTTATCCGTTATCTGGTAAGACATGAACACACTGGGGAACAATTGGAAATAATCTTTCTTGAAAGGTTGCTGGCGTTTAGAAGCATCATGCTCTTGCTCCCACGTATAACTCTCGGTGTTCACCTTCCAATATTCGCCACGCAAGCCAGCCATCACTCCAAACTTCTTCCATTTATAAGTAAACGTGCTATAAAGAGCATGAAGGTCCATATCGTAAATGAAACGATTGAAGTACACCTTGTCTTCCACGGCATTCACGCCCTCCCAACTGGTCTTGTCCACATACGACTCCTGTGGTGTGTTCTCATGAGAGAATCTGCCTTGGTAGCCAGCCTCCACTTTCATGTTGTCGGAAATAGGATTCTCGTAGTCGAGTTTGATTTCCCATGAACGATTGTTCATCTTCGTTGGTCTGTCTTGGTAGGTATATTCACTTGCCCTGTTCCACACACCCTTCTCGGTATCAAAATAGTTGGTGCTGTCACGATATATGCTACCATTGTCAGCCTTCCAATTACCGTATGATACCATGAAATCAATGAAATGCTTGTCTGTAAACGAATGGCGATAGTCAAATTCCACATGGTTCATCTTCATGTCACCTTCCCCCGTGGTACGTCTCATCATCTGTTTAGAGTCTATCCCGTTTTCCCACGAACCGTTTACCAATGTGCCATAATGATACAGCGTGTTGCTCCAATTCTTGTTTCGTCCTCTCATCAGCATACCGCTCAAAGAGAAGTCGTCTTTCTCCGTTGCATGTAAGGTTATTCCTGCACGCGAGAAGAGATTGTTTCCCATCTGCGAACTGGGAGCATTATACCATTGGTATTGGTTAGTGAGTTTGTATGTCTGCTCACTCTGGCTCTTTCCCTCATTTTCCCTATGGCGATACCCCACGTTCAAATAGCCGTCCCACACCTTACTGCTGTAATTGATGTTGAAACTCGTATTGGCACTTCCACGTGTGCCAGCTCCTGCCTGCAAAGAACCATAGTATCCTGGCGTACGGTCTTTTTTCAAAACGATATTGATAATACCCGCACTTCCTTCGGCGGAGAACTTGGCGGACGGATTATCGATTACCTCAATGTGGTCAATACTCTCGGCAGGTAGTTGTTGGAGAATTTGTGCCCTGTTGTCGGCAGTTAGTCCGCTGGCTTTGCCATTGATCCATACCTCGACGCTGGAATTGCCTCGCAACGACACGTTTCCGTCATTGTCAACCTCAACGGAAGGGATGTTTTCCAACACCTCAGAGGCAGATTGTCCCGTATTACTGATCAGTTGAGTCACGTCAAACGACTTACGGTCCACCTCTAACTTCATGGTGGACTTCTGTCCTGTCACCGTCACTTCTTTAAGCGAATGTGCATCCTCTGAAAGATAGATAGCTGGGTAATGATGCGACAAATTCTTCGATGAAATGGAGAAATTTTTCGTATGCGTCTTATATCCCACAAAGGTAAGTGTCAGGGTGTAATTGCCATTGCGCAAGCCATCCACGCTGAATTTACCATCCACATCAGTAACTCCACCCTTCAATAAAGCATCGCTACCTTGCTGTGATACTTTCACATTAACATAGCCAAGGGGTTCGTTGGTATTCTTGTCCAACACCCTTCCCTTGACCACACCTTGAGAAAATGCCATTGTATGACACAACAGCAAAAATAATAATAAAAAAAACCGGTTCATATAATATTAAGACGTAAAAAGACAGAATAAGTTTAAACTTACTTTCAAATTGATTAAAAAAAACACAATTCGTTGGATAATTTTCAAAAAAAACGTATTTTTGCAAAATATAAACATACAGCATACGATCATGAAAACTGGAAAACACCATTACAGATTTCACACATCCAAAGACTTGGAAGTTAATCATCTCATCGTGCCCTTCAACAGCATTTACCTGGAGATCGCCTTGATGTTGTTCATCGTTGGACAGTTGGTTTTCTTATTCTGCACTCCCCTATTGGCAGATACTCTCCATATCAACAAGAACCTGACTTCCATCACTGCCCATTTTTTCACTTGGGCTGGCGAGGTGTTCTTACTCTATAGCCTGATGAGAAGCATGGTGGTATTGAGGAAACCCTTGCGCATCCTGTTCATTGCAACATTGGTAGGATTGACCATCTTCCATTGGGTGATGATTCTGTTGTCAGGATTCATAGAAATAGAGGAGGGGTTTAATGCCATCATCTATTTCATCTTGATGATACCTTATTTAATATTAGGACAGCAAATCAACCACTCTTATTATGACAAACTGTCTGTAGCAGGAACTCTCATGCTACTCACCGCATTCGTTAACCTGGCATTTTACGTGGCACAGGAAATGGTGGGGCAATACCTGATATTCGACATCATCCGCATAACCGTCGCCATCATCTATATCATCTTCTTACGTATGCGCTTGGTAGGTAGCGAAAACGTGAAAGACATCAGCCGACTGTTGACCAATCGTAAAAAGGCTGAAGATGAGGGTGTGGGCACAGGCATCAACAAGAAGGAAATCGTAAGAAACTCAAGAAAAGACATCGACCTAAACTATGTCATCTCTCCAGAACCCAGAATGCGCATGGACATTGCCGCTGGTGCTTTCATCCTGGCACAAGTATTGCTATTCCTCTGTGCTCCCGTACTCTCCAGTATATTAGGAGTGCATCGGGCAACGTTTATCTTCCTCTCACACTTGCTCAAGGGATTTGCCGAGACCTATCTGATTTATTGTCTCATGAAAGGAATGGCAACTACCAAATACCCCCTGCAGAAGTTGTTTTTGGCAACCATCGCCGTCGTCTTGCTATTCAATTTCGGTGTGGCATTCTTGGCATTCATGTCATATTTCAACATCCATGTATTGGGAGAGGCGTTCATTCCGCTGATTCTCATACGCACGATACCGTATTTCATGTTGGGATTCTTCATCTACCAACGTTATTACGGACTGGTGTCTCACCTCGGAATGGCAATGATGCTTTTCCTCTTTGGCAACCTGCTCATCGAGGGATTCCTCCTTTCCGCTACCACCCTCATATACGACATCATGCTCTTCGTCATCTCAGCCAGTTATGTGATTTTCTTGCGGAAAGTATTGATTGGTCACGACACGTATAAGGAGCAACAGCAATAAGGGTATTACCATTCAGGGAACGGGCAAAACATGTTTTCGTCCAAAAACTTGAGTACATATTTTGTCGTTCCCCAAAATTATACTACCTTTGCAGCATCAAACAAATGGGGTCCCTTAGTTCAATGGATAGAATAAGTCTCTCCTAAAGATTAGATCCGGGTTCGATTCCCGGAGGGACTACTCAGAAAAACACTTTTTCTCATTATGATTGGAGCCATCATAGGAGACATCGTTGGGTCTCGATTTGAGTTCGACGAGATACCACAAGAAGATTTTGAGTTGTTTACCGACTCATGTGACTTCACCGACGATACGATTTGCACCGTTGCCATTGCTGATGCCATCATCAATGGCAGGGAATACAAGGACGCCCTTCTTGACTGGTGCCATCGCTACCCCAATCCCAAAGGCGGCTATGGCAATATGTTTCTGCATTGGCTGCATGAGAAAAATCCACTTCCACAATCATCTTACGGTAATGGTTCTGCCATGCGTGTCAGTCCTGTGGGATGGCTATTTGGCAATTACCAAAAGGTACTGAACGAAGCCAAGCTCAGTGCAGAGGTCAGCCACTGTCATAAGGAGGGCATCAAGGGCGCACAATGTGTGGCAACGGTAATCTATTGGCTACGTACCACACGCTTGATGAAAGACGAGATAGAAGGTGCGGTGAAGCGTAATTTTGGCTATACCCTGCCCCCACTGAAAGACATCAAACGCATTGGCAGCTTAGGTCATTTCGACTCGACCTGCCAAGAGACCGTACCTGCAGCTATCCGTTGCTTCTTAGATTCTGAGAATTTTGAGGAGACATTGCGCAATGCCATCATGGCAAGGGGCGACACCGACACCAAGGCTGCCATCGCCTGCTCTATTGCCGAAGCTTATTACAACATTCCTGGACATATCGTAGAGAAGGCTTTCACTTACTTACCTTTAGATATGCTGGAAGTCATAGAGTCTTTCTACGATACGATTATCAAGAAGATTAAGTAGTCTAATTATTGAGAGGTGAGAGGTGAGGGGTGAGGGGTGAGTAGTGAGGGGTGAGATATGTCTTGGAGATTGATGGTCAAGCAATCGTGTTGATGTTAAGATGCCTACTGCATTTCCCATATATATTGCCAACTAATTGTTACCGTTCAAAAGTAGTCTAAGGATTTAAGGATTAAAGATTGAAAATTGAAGTTTGAAAATTCAGAATTATTCCGACAAAAAATAGTTGGTAATTTCTTGCGAAATAGAATTGAGAGAACGGAAAAATAGGTTAAAACAGCCAAAAAACCGTGTTTTTCATCGTAACATAGCATGTTACGAGCATAACTATATGAGTTATGAGCGTAACTATGTATGTTACGAGTGCTAACTTTATATGTTATGAAAGCCCAAAAAGTGGCTTTTTGGACGTAAAAGCATGGTTTTTCATCATATCTGCAAATGCTATTAAAACATAAGACATTGATAATGAATCATTTAACAGTACATCAAAATACGGGCATTTTTTCTACCAAGTATCTACTCGTTTGAAAAAATGCCCGTATTTTAGGGGGTAAATTCAGAATTTGCAGGACAAAATGAGAAGCAAGAAAGTTAGAAGCAAGAAGCATGAGATGAGAGGTGAGGGGTGAGAGGTGAGAGGTGAGGAGTGAGAGAATAGCCACGGCTATTCATCACTAAACACTAAACGCTCAACACTAAACGCTCATCACTAAACGCTAAACACTCAACATTTACACACTCAACAAATCAGACTGCAACGCAGTCTCCGCTCGATAACCGTCGTGTCCGAAGGACCTGCGGATAGTGGGCAATGAAGTGGGGTAAAACGACTCTGAAGGAGTCGCCCAATGCACGTATGGGGGCACTCCTTCAGAGTGCTGATGATGTGCAGCATATCGCTATCCGTGGGTGCTCGCTGCGCAGTACCCACGGTTACCGAGCGGAGACGCTTTCAGCGTCATTGTGCCAACATCTATATTTTTTCTAATATTTATTGTATGTTAAATGATTGAACAATTGGATTCAATCCTCGTAGCGCAAAATATTCTCTATTTTTCGCCAGTACTTGCCAAAACGGGCTTTAGCCTTATCCGTATAGAATGAGTAGATACAGGCATAGCCCCTGCCGTTTTTTTGTATCAACAAGGCTTTCACATATTTGAAGTCCTTTTTATAGTAGTCCGATGGGCGTAGGCGGATGGAAAAACTGAATACAGAATCGGCATTGAACTTCTCACGGGCTTCCTTCGTACTATGTAGTTTGATGGAGTCAACCCATGTCTCTCCAATCTCATCACCGTAGTACGCCCTGATTCTTGCTCGCATTTGCCAACGATGCTGCATGTCCACCAACTCCCTCGCATGTTGAGGGAACAGTCCGTTTATCGTTGTCTCCAATTCCTTAGTGTACTGAGGAACAAATTCAAGAAAGGCAATGAACTGCTCGTCATTGGAATGAAGCTGGAAACTTTTACAGGAAAACGTCTTCTCCAGCTTTGGATAATCCTTAAAACACTCAACGCTGTCTTCATACGAGAATCCACTCGGCTTGTGATATTTCAGTTTCATCTCGTCTGATACGGTCAGCCCGAAGGTTCCCATCCACCTATACTCGGGTTTTACCAATGCCATGATGGAATCTGCATCCTTCAAAGAAATCTTAAACTGAGACCTGCTTTGTGAGTAACTTACATTTGCTTGGAGGAAGAGGTATGTCAACAACACCAATTTTCCTGCTAACTTCGTTTTTGTCATATTCAATATGTTACCTATTAATTTTAATTGTTTTCTTAAAACCAAACTTGATGTCTATAACGGGCTATCGTGTCGAACCCATTACTGCCTTCGCCCGCGAAGTCATTGATGCCATAGACTTTGCGTTTCTTGCCATCATGATATATGGCTATTTTCCTTCGGATTAGACCTGCAAATTCCATGAATGAATAATGCTCGATGTAAACCGTATCTGCTCGGTGGGTAATGATGGGAGCAAGGCTTCTCCCTTTCAGGTTGTTCAGTGAATCCACAAGAGCCTGTACCTCTTTCATGTGTCTTGCTTTCCTTACCTTCATGGTGTCACCTTTTATATATTGATAGAATTTTTCCCCACCCTCCCATTTTTTTACGAGAGATAATGCTTTGTCAACATCGGCAGGACAGGTAACCAAGTATTCCTTACTATAATTAGCCTCGTTTCTCATGCCAAACATCCTTTTTGAGGCATCAAGCAGATAAATATGCCAAAAACTCATATCAGAACCGCTAAGTTTAATCCTCTCAAAAGGAGATATAAAAGGAATGGAACCTTGCACCTCTTTGTAGTCCTTTCCCTCACGAGAGCATCGCCTATACTTTAAGAACTCTTCTTCGATATAATCGTCATGAGGACGTTTCACGGACTTTTTCCTTACATATAGGCGAAGACTCGATTCGTCTTTCACACGAGAATGGATGGCTTTATAAAAAGGTATCCGAAAATCCGAAAGCATATAGTGACGATCCAGTTTCAGCTGGTCCAACGGCTGTAGTAGGAAAGAAAGGTCGTCTTCCTCATACAGCAAGTTCCTTTCGCAAGAATCTACTATCGCATAATACTTATCTTTAGCTTCTGAAAAAACATCTTGGGCATTACCAGCTATAGGATTTATTAAGAATAATGCCAAAAAACACTTTACCCTTATCATAACACGATTTTTTGAAATTATAATCTTACATATTTTATATAAATTAATGTATTTCCTACTTTACGAGCACAGCATTATTATTCAAAAATTTAAAATCGACTTTAGCAATTTAAACTCATTTATATAAAATCCTACAAAAGCGAGAATGATAGAAGCTATCATCAACGATCCAAAAACGGCTATAAAGGGACTAAGCCTATAAATAGGATGATTCATTTGGTCAAATCGTTCGACTATCTTACGACCACGCCCCTTGTATGAATAATAAATTAGAAGAGTATTGACAAAAACAAAGACACCGATATAGCGATTAATCGGGGGAGGTGAAATGTGATAAAAATAGAATAGCAATAATAAGATTGATTGTAAATTCAGTACAATCCACATCCCAACGGCGAGAACACCTCCCAAAATAGGAATGTCCTCAAAAGCTTTGGTCTTAATGCCAAGTTCGTAGCCTTTATAAAATAAATAGTTACAGAGTAGCATGTGTGCTTACCGTTTTCCGAACTCTATTGATATATTGTATTTCACCTTTACCGGCACTCCGTTCTGTTTGCCAGGTATCCATCTGGGCATCCAAGTAACTACCCGATAAGCCTCCTCCTCGCATAGCTTAATGAGAGCGGAGTCGTTACATGGATTGCCATTTTTATCCTTTAGGTGATTAAAATAATTGATGCTGTTCTTGTCTAAATCTATGAATCCATCTTCCTTGATGATAAAGGAAACGTTGAGTCTGCCACGCAAACCAGCTTTTGCGACTCTATCGGGAACACGAACCTTTTCTTTAATGAATTTCATAAGTGCCTCGTTGCCACCAGGGTATTTAGCCATTTCCTCATATTCCGTATATACATAACTTTTGTTTCTAACAGTATTGAGTGTGCTGTCTTGTAAACAATTGCTCGTTTGCTTATCATTATCCACATATTCTTTACAATATAGGCTTGATGAGGTCAAAAACAACAAAGTGGTAAGGATTATTACAATAATTAAAGGATGGTTTTTAAACATAGTTTTATTTATTTAGTTGTTATAGTAAAAAAGTTTACAAATGTATGAAAAATAAATAATAGTTCCAAATTAATTGAGTTCATTTTTTTCACACTTTAAATACACTTTATATACCATTAAAAGATAAAGTATTGTTTTTCAATATCTTATGATAAAAAGTACATTTAGTACATAGCCACATATTCATAGTTTTATCGTATAAATATGTAAATAATGAGAGGGGATGTACCATGAAATCATAGTTTTCTTGTTGTCTAACTAACAATTACAAACCACATTATCGGTACACCCCTTCTAACCTGTCTATTATCTGCCTCCCATGTTTACCCCATCGTAAAAATGTTGGAAAGCGATTTCCATGATTTTCATTTGCTCGGGGTATTTGTCGGCATTCAATTTATACAACCGTCTGTATTCCGTTTCCAGCTTATCGCTCTTGACACTGTTGGACCAATAGAACTGCCAGAACTGCATCTGGTGACCCTTACGGAGTTTGGAAATAGCAATAAGCATCCCGTCCATCCTCTTCCATACTACTTTGTGGAGCAGGTCTTGGAAGTAGTTGGGCGCATCTGCGTCCCATTGAGCACCGACGGCAATGTTTACCAACTTTCTGCAATAGACGGAGTCTTTCAGTAAAGTTACCTTTGACCACAGGGCATCTATATGATGCGGTGCAAGGTAATACATCGTCAGGTCATATCCATCATGGGGCATGTACTTATATAAGGATGAGAATTCATTCCAGTTGTTGGGAAACGCCTCAAAAAAAGCCTGTTGCCGCTGTAATGTATTGGGATGGCTCGTCAATTCCCTATAACTGGTGTTCAGCCTTGCTGTATCTACGGGGAAGTCCGTATATACATGGCTTTTGTTGTCAAGTGAAATCTCAGGCATCGGAATGGGATTTTTATGTGGTCTCAGCTCTTTGGTGGGATCAATATAACCTAACAGCCCGAAGGTCGTGAATACTATGCATACGATGCAGATGATGGTTAATGCTTTCTTTTTCATGTCTCTTGTTTATAAGTTCAACTGCAAAGGTAGGAAAATGAAAGCAAATCTCCATTGAAAAATAACAAAAAAAATCTACACTTTATCTACATCTTGCGACCTAACTCGTTGAATTACAACAAGAAGAAATTTTCTACACCTATCTACACCTTGCGACTTCACTTATTGGAAAAGTCTTCGAAGGTTTGGTTTTAGACTACTTGCCTTTTCTTCCCCGAACAGTTTCCTGTTGGCTTGTCTCTTGAGACGGTCAATGCGTCTGCTATTCGTAATCAGGGCAAAAGCCATCATGCTCTCGGTGATTTCCAATACTGCCATGATACATATCCGCACATGTTCTAAAGTCATTCCGTCTCTTGTGGTAATGAAACGGTAAAAGGCATGGTGGTTATGGTCAAACGCTTTTTCAATCTTACGCCATTCCTCATCGTTAGGTGGGGTATCCCCTGTTCGAAAAATACCCAGTCTGTCCTTGAATCTGTAGATAGCTTCCTCCATGTTTGCATCTGGTTTCTCAGTCCAGGGAGTTTCGGCAAGTTTCTGTTGGAGGACTGCAATTTGTGATTGCAAGCATGAAATCTCATCTTTATGTGTCCTGTGTATGTTCGAGTTCTTGGTGTTTAGGCGGGTGACTTCCCTACGCATGACAAGGGCAGACTTCTCCTTTTCCGCCAGCATCATCTTCAAAATCTCTCTCGCTTTTGTAAGGTCATTAATCTCCTGAAGCCTTCTGGCTCTGTATCTGTAGAAAACGGTCAACAGGGATAGTATTGCCAAAAGAGCTATGGAGACTGTGGCAACAGCGTTAGTCCTCCATCTATACGCCTCCCTTTCCTTCCTTTCCGCAATGCGTTGCTGACGGCTGAAGTTATAGCTGGCACTGACTTGCTCTACGTATTGCTGATTGGTATTCAATAAAGAAGAGTCATTTGCACTTGCGAATAGTTTCGCATACTTGGCGATGGAATCGGGCATGTTTCTCATTGTGTAAACAGATAGCAGCCCCCGATATCCTGCCTCATCATATCCAGCGTCCACGGACATATGGAAAAGTACAACGGCAGAGTCCAAGCTACCCGACGCCATCATACAACGTCCCTTGTCATAATAATATATGCCAGCTCCTTTTAAGTTTCCTCCCTCGTCAAGTCTTCCCGATTCTTTTTCAAATACCTGTATGTAACGGTATGCGGAGTCATATTGTGCACGGTCAACCGCAATACTGATAATCGGCGGCAATAATTGTGCAGCCATTTTCACCTCTCCTTTGGATAGCAATTGGTTACGTGCCATTTGGGTTACAATCAATACGCTGTCGGTGTCATTCTTCAGGTAGTATGGGCGCGCCATTAACCCTAATGTCCACAGTGCCGTCAAAGTGTCTTTGTCCTTCCATGCTACATGCTCGGCAAGATTCAGAACTTGCATTTCGTGTTCTGGCAAATATTGTTCATGAAAAAGGTTTGCCATTTGTCCATAAATGGTATATAATGTGTATAAGTCGCAGTCCTTCCGTGTAGTGTCTGCCATTTCCGTTGCCTTTTGGTAGTATTCAAGGGCAATGGGTGATTCCCCCATGTCATGGTGAACTCGTCCTTTGAGGTAATGCACCATCATCTTTTCGTTGGCGTTGCCGTGGTGGTCGAAGTAGCTGACCAAAGAATCTACCGTGGGCAGCCACTTTTCGGTGAATACCGTGTCGACACGGTTACACTGGCTCACGTAGCTGAGCCTCTGGCGCATCGCCTCGTTGTCGGTGCAAGAGGCAAGCACCATAGCCATGAGAAATACCGAAATGATGTGTATGATGTATTTCATGTTTGCAAAGTTACGCAATTATTTGGAAAAAGCAAGGGATGTTAGTAGAAAGAAGTGAGGGGTTAGAGGTGAGAGATACGTCTTGCAGATTGAGAGCCAAGCAGCCGTAGCTATTCATCACTAAACGCTAAACACTCAACATTTATTCACCCAACAAAAAAGCCGTGCAGATTTTGTTTGCACGGCTTTTTAATATATAATGTATAGTTAATTATGCAGTAACATCTTCCTTAATCTTACGTCCCATCACGAGGTAAGCGATAGGTGAAGCAATAAAGATAGAACTCAATGTACCGAAGATAACACCCAAGGTCATGGCGAATGCGAAGCCCTTGATGCTGCTACCACCAATGAACAAGATACAGAGCAACACGATTAACGTAGAGAATGACGTGTTAATGGTACGAGCAAGTGTCTGGTTGATTGAATCATTGAACACCTTCTGGATATCCTGTTTCGGATGCAAGCGGAGATTCTCACGGATACGGTCGAACACCACCACCTTATCGTTGATAGAATAACCGATCACCGTCAAGACAGCACCGATAAATGTCTGGTCAACCTCCAATGAGAATGGCATTACCTTTTGCAGCAATGAGAACAAACCGATAACTACCAAAGCATCAAATGCCAAGGCAACGGTAGAACCCAATGAGAATGCAACATTGCGGAAACGTACCAAGATGTAAAGGAAGATGGCGATAAGTGCTATGAACACACTGATGAATGCACCACGAGTAATGTTCTTGGCAATAGATGGTCCCACCTTGGTAGAACTGATGATAGAACCACCCTCACGCACATCAGGATTCTTGAACGAATCTACATTAGGTTGACTTACCAATCCTGCATTCTTCAAAGCTTTGTAGAGAATATCCTCAGCCTCGTCATCTACGGTTGGGCTGTTAGACTCAATCTTATAGTTGGTTGACATACGAATGGTCTTGTTGTCTGTACCAAGTGCGAGGGCACCCGTATTACATCCTGGGAATGCCTCAGCAAGCAAAGTACGTACCTGCTCTGGTTGAACGGGTTTTTCAAACTGAACAACATAGTTGCGACCACCGGTGAAGTCAATACTCTTGCTCAAGCCTTGCCACAAGAAGCTAATCAAGAAAATCACGATAGCAGCGATGGCAAAGGTGAAGGTCTTCTTATACATTGACATGAACTTGAAGTTGGTGTTCTGCATCAAGTTCTTAGAGATGCTCGTATAGAACTTGAGGTTGAGCCAACGATCCTTGTTCATCTGATATTCGTAAACGATACGTGTAAGGAACACTGCGGTGAAGAACGAACAAGCGATACCAATCATCCAAGTGGTAGCGAATCCACGGATAGGACCTGTACCGAACACATAGAGGATGATACCCGTCATGAATGAGGTAACGTTAGAGTCGAAGATAGCAGAGAAGGCATTGCTGTATCCAGCAGCCACGGCTTGCTTGATACCCTTACCGGCACGCATCTCTTCCTTGATACGTTCATAGATAAGCACGTTAGCATCCACGGCAGTACCCAAAGAAAGCACCATACCAGCGATACCCGACATGGTAAGAGCTGCCTGGAACGACGTAAGAATACCCAACGTGAAGAAGATGTTAACAATCAGAGCCAAGTTTGCCATCATTCCAGGAATGAATCCATACATGGCAAGCATGTAAAGCATCAAGAGGATGAAGGCAATAATGAACGAGATTATACCCTGCTGGATAGATTGTGCACCAAGTGTAGGTCCAACCACCTCTTCCTGTACGATACGTGCAGGAGCAGGCATACGTCCAGACTTCAATGTATTGGCGAGGTCTTTGGTATCTTCAATGGTGAAGTTACCAGAGATAGAAGACTGTCCACCGTCAATCTCACCATTTACGCGAGGAGCTGAATAAACCACGCCGTCAAGAACGATGGCGATAGCCTTACCCACGTTAGCCTTGGTAAGGGCAGCCCAGCGGCGAGCACCTTCCGTATTCATACTCATGGAAACCTCTGGAGAACCATCCAAGTTGTTGAACTGGTCTCTTGCATCGGTAACCACGTCACCTTCCAATGGAGCACGACCAGAAGAATTGGTGACCTTCAAGGCATGGAGTTCAAAGATGTTCTTTGAGCCTTGAATCATGTCTGTAGGCTTAGCAGACCAAAGCAACTTCACGTCAGAAGGCATGATTTGCTTAGCTACTTCAGAGCGAAGGATGGCATTTACCTCTGCGGTATCACGTACGTTTGCAAATCCTACCATGCTCAACTGTCCGTCAGTGGGCTGGAACATTGCCAACAATGGATGTTGCTTCTTAGCCTCTTTCACCTCATCCTCAGTGTTCTTGGCAACACCAGCCTTATCAGCTTTGTTGTCAATCTTAAACTTAGGTTGAGACTCAGCAGGTTTGTTCTCTGCGGTTGCCACAGTGTCGGTCTTTACCGTGTCAACTTTCTCGTCAGCGTTAGCCAGACGAGCGTCTATCTGAGTTAAATAAGGAATGATTTCATTAGAATTATAGGTCTCCCAAAATTCAAGGTTGGCACTACCCTGCAAGAGCTTACGCATACGCTCTGGCTCACGAATACCAGGCATTTCCACCATGATACGTCCTTGTTGGCCTTCCAGTTTCTGAATGTTAGGCTGTACTACGCCAAACTGGTCGATACGAGTGCGAACCACATTGAACGAGTTGTCAATGGCAGCTTGCACTTCGCTTCTCAAAGCCTTCTCCACCTCATCATCGGTACTCTGTGGAGAAACCTTGCCTTGCAACTGTTGTGTTGCGAAGATTTCTGCCAGACGATGGCCAGGAGCATTCTTTTGATAAGCCTTAATAAACAACGAGATGAAGTCAGATTGACTCGTCTCCTCTTCCACCTTTGCTTCCTTCATAGACTTCACGAAAGCAGGGTCAGTCTTGTGATCAGCCAACATTTCAACAACGTCTGGCACACTGATTTCAAGAATGACATTCATACCGCCTTTCAGGTCAAGTCCGAGACCAATTTGCGTTTCCAAACACTTCTGATAAGAGTAAATACCCATATACTTCACAGAATCCTTGTAATCCTGCTGGGCAATGGGGTCACTTAACTTTGCGGCCTGCGTGTCATAATACTTTGTGGCAGCAGAAAAAGACAAATAGAAGATGCTTGCAAGCGTCAACAAGACGGCTGTTACAATTACAATTCCTTTGTTTTGCATTTTATTTATTAATTATTAATTATGTCTCCTTTTTTGACTATCGTCTATGCGGTTTTGACATAGAACGTGCAAAGATACGCATTTTTTACCATTATGAAAAATTTATAGCGTTTATTTATTCAATTTTTAAGGATTTGGGCGTTTTTTGAGCCAACAAATCACGGGATAATGGTCTGATTCTTTTATTTCGTTATCTACCACGCACTTATACGGCATCCAGTCATCAGAACACAAAATGTGGTCTATTCGCACGTAAAAACGTTTCTTGTGATAAGTAATTCCCAGTCCGGTGCCACTCTCCACAAAGCAATCCACCAGGTTCCTTGATAACATTCGTCGGGTGTAAGAGATTGGACCATCATTGAAATCGCCACAAACAATCATGCTGTATCCAGCGTATTTATCAATATAATTGAGTACTGAGTCAACCTGCGGATAGCGTTGCACCATTGCTTTTTGGTATTTATCCACTATTTTGCGAGATTCCACCTCAGCAAGTTCCTTATTGGTTTCTCCTTTGATAATCTGGTTAAAAGCATCCTTGTCACTCTCCGTATATCCTATGCTCTGCAAATGATTGTTGACCACCACCACCGTATCGCCATCAACCAACAAGTGAAAGGCAACAGATACATTTCCCTTCGACTCATACTCTATCAACTCCTTTTTCAGGATGGGATAACGGGTATAAATCGCCAGCAAGTCGCTCTCATTGCTATGCGACCTCATTGTCTCGTGGTAAGGATAAAAGGGTAAAAGTAAGGAATCAGTCAATTGGCGTAATTCCTTCTTATATCCAGACTCTTGCAAACAGAGGATGTCAGCCTTTTGTTTGACGAGATATTGCAAAATGGGATTATCAGCTGTCTTAAATCTATCGTATGCAATATGATTCACATTGTACGTAATGACCTTAATGGCATTCTCGGGAATCTCACGTCCCACATTTAGGGGGAGGTACCTGCGAATGGGGGAATAACCGCACACAAATCCCAAGATGGGAATGATTGCCCTGCGAGGCTTGAATATCAGCCAAAAGACCAAGAAGCCAAGGTTGATGAGAACGAAGACAGGAAATGCCAGTCCCAACAATGCCAAATTAGGGTGGCAAATAGGATCGAAATGATCCGAAAAGCCAGCCAATAACATGATTAAAATAGTGGCAATGTTAGCCCCCGACACCAGTTGAACCGTGAGTTTCTTCAGTTGCTTGATCATTTTTTGTTGCTTTGATCAAAAAGCTTGCGCTTTTCATCCGCAGTTAAACTATCATATCCGCTTTTGCGAATCTTGTCGAGGATATGGTCTATCTCATCTTGTTCGGCTTTCTTACGAGCATTGTAATCCCAATCCACGTTGGAGGTAGAGCTGGAGGTGTATCCGCTCTTTTTGTTAGAGCTTTTCTCCCATTTATTGCGCAAGTTGGTGAAAAACTCCTCGCCTCGTCTCATGCCATAATCGTCGGTAGGATGCTTTTGCCAATAACGTATCAGGAAATAACCGAATATCATACCTCCCAAGTGAGCCAAGTGAGCCACATTGTCTCCTGTGGTTGCCAAGGCAGAGAACAGCTCTATGGCAGCGTACATCATCACAAACCATTTCGCCTTGATAGGTATGGGAAGCGGGAAGATGAATATACGTTCCTCCGGGAATATCATTCCGAAAGCAAGCAGGATGGCATAAATGGCACCAGAAGCTCCTACGGTAGTCCATAGGTTGATAACACTCGCACTATTGCGAGCCACCTCAAACATCTGGCTTATCTTGAAGTTGGGAATTTGCTCGCCACAGATCATATAGAACGACCCCAACTGGGCTATTTCCTGTATCAAGCCTGCACCAACGCCACAAACAATGTAATAAAAAAGGAATTTCTTGGGTCCCCAAACATTTTCCACGACACATCCGAACATCCACAAAGCAAACATATTAAAAAAGATATGTTCTATGTTTGCGTGCATGAACATATAAGTGAAAAGCTGATACAGATGAAAATGTGGGGACAAACAGAAATGTAAACCGAAAATATCGTTCAGGTCGATAATGCCACCACCAAACATGGGAAACGACCTCAACAAATACATGGCCATGAAAGCCACTATATTAATAATCAGCAGATTCTTGGTAATCACTGGGATTCTTCGCATACTATTGCCTTTCTTTTATAAAACGGCACAAAAGTACGAAAAATATCCTTTATAAAGTATAAAAAATTGCTATAAAGCAGTTTTTTTCAAGAAAATCTTCACTTTTTTAGGAAATTTGTTTGTTTTATGAAATGAATATTCTATATTTGTCAACAATTTACAACAAATGTTATAACATTCACCTAATTAATATTCAAAATCATGAACAAAACAGAATTGATCGACAAGATTGCTGCTGGTGCAGACATTACAAAAGTTGACGCAAAGAAAGCCTTAGACGCTACTATTGAAGCTATTAAGGACGCACTCGTAGCTGGTGATAAAGTGCAATTGGTTGGTTTTGGAACATTTGCCGTTAAAGAACAACCTGCTCGCGAGGGTATTAACCCCGCTACAAAGGAGAAGATTAGCATTGCTGCCAAGAAAGTAGCTAAATTCAAGGCTGGTGCTGACCTTGCTGATGCTGTTAACGAATAATGTAAATTTTATTCATAACAAAAAAGGCGACTCGCAATGAGCCGCCTTTTTTGTATTGTTTTTATTTGGGTTGCTTGCCAATATAAGCAAGAATACCACCATCCACGTAAAGCACATGTCCGTTAACGGCATCTGATGCGTGAGAAGCGAGGAACACTGCTGGTCCACCCAACTCAGAAGGATCGAGCCAACGGCCGGCTGGTGTCTTGGCACAAATGAATGAATCGAATGGGTGACGACTGCCATCTGGCTGACGCTCACGCAAAGGAGCGGTCTGTGGTGTAGCAATGTAACCCGGGCCAATACCGTTACATTGGATATTGTACTCTCCATACTCTGAACAGATGTTACGGGTAAGCATCTTCAATCCTCCCTTAGCGGCAGCGTATGCAGATACTGTCTCACGACCCAACTCTGACATCATAGAGCAGATGTTGATAATCTTTCCTTCCTTACGCTCCATCATCTCAGGAATCACGGCACTTGAGCAAATGAATGGACCAACCAAGTCGACATCAATTACCTGTTGGAACTCTGCGCGCTTCATCTCGTGCATGGGGATACGCTTGATGATACCTGCGTTGTTGACCAAGATGTCGATCTGTCCCACTTCTGCATGGATTTTCTCCACGAGAGCCTTCACGTCATCTTCCTTGGTTACGTCGCATACATAACCCTTCACGTTCTCAATGCCAGCCTCTTTATAATTAGCCAATCCACGTTCAAGGGCAGCATCGTTGATGTCGTTGAAAATGATGGTCTTAATACCAGCTGCAACAAAAGCCTTGGCAATGTTGAAACCGATTCCGTAAGATGCACCAGTAATCCAGGCATTCTTACCTTCCAATGAAAAAATGTTTGCCATAATACTTATTAATTATTTTAAATCAATGATTTGTGAAAAGTCTTGGTCTCCATAGTCTAAGTTCTCACCTCCCATACCCCAGATAAACGTATAGTTATGGGTAGCAGCAGCAGAGTGAATACTCCATTCTGGCGAGAGCACGGCTTGGTTGCCGCGCATCCAGATGTGTCGTGTCTCATCGGGCTCTCCCATGAAGTGACAGATAGCTTGGTCTTCGGGCAACTCAAAGTAGAAGTATGCTTCCATTCTACGTGAGTGAACATGGGCGGGCATGGTATTCCATACAGACCCAGTTGCCAATTCGGTCATTCCCATTTGCAACTGGCAAGTAGGCAACACCTGATTGACCAACATCTTATTGATCGTTCGTTCGTTCGACATTTCCAATGATCCCATGTGTACACTGGCAGCGTCTGCCTTTGTCACCTTTCTATTGGGATAAGCATGATGGGCAGTGGTGCTATTGAAATACAACTTGGCTGGCTTCTCTGCATCCTTGCTGCAGAACACCACGTCACGGTCGCCACTACCTATATATAATGCGTCCTTGTAAGCCAACTCATATTCTTCATCGCCTACCTTTACGATAGCCTCACCTTCTCCTACGTTGAATACGCCTACCTCACGACGAGTGGTGAAGAATGGTGCCTTTAATGGATCAATGGCTTCCAGCTTCAATGCCTCTAATACGGGCATTGCCCCACCTACTACCATTCTGTCGTACATGGAATACACCATGTTTACCTCATCGGGAGCAAACACCTTTTCTATTAAGAAGTCGTTTCTCAACCGAGTGGTATCGTAATTCTTCGCATCCAAAGGATGAGCTGCATAACGTAATTCGTAATTTGTTTTCATATCTCTAACAAAAAAACTATTTGTTCGGTTTAATAGATGTGGCAAAGATACAAAAATAATCTGAAACGGAAAACTTTTTTTATTTTATTATAGAAAAAGTAATATGTTTGCGGAGGATAGAGAATATGTCTATCATCCGCAAACATAACGTTTAGACTGGTAAAACACGAAAGGCAAACTACCCTTTGCTTATCACCACTCTTTGGCTGCGACCACCTTTATTTCCACAAGCGCCTTTTGGCAAAGGTAGTAATTTTCTTGATTTACAAATGTATTTCCTTGTCAACCACCTTTTTATTAAGTATTTTAAACGAATTAAGATGTGGTTCATCATTCAATAACGAAAGGATTGCATAACGGATGTGAGGATCGTTTGCCAGTCGCAAATCTTCCTCCGAGGGACGTGAAGGTGATGCAGGATGCGAATGCCAGTTAGCAAGGATATTCAATCCATGCTCACGTGCGTATCGCAATGCGGCAAACTGGTCGCGTGGGGAGAAAGAGAAATGTTCGGGCGAATGGTCAACGTTTTCCATCCAGTAATTCTCGATGACGACATCTCCACTACCAAGAAGGTAGCCACACGACTCATTAGGCGCATCCTGACGAGCTTGATCAATCATTTCATCTATGACATGACGGGGTATTATCATACAACATTTTATTAGAAAGGTACATAACTCCATTCTTACACATGTGACCTTATGTCGCAAGCAGCTTGCTCATAATCTATCAGATGATCAATAGTGGGATGAGTACCACAAATTGCACATGACTCACGACGTTTCACTTGAACGGTACGGAATTGCATAGCCTTAGCATCAAAGGTAAGCAAACGGTTGGTCAACAACTCTCCCACGCCCGTGAAATATTTCAACGTTTCGGCAGCCTGAATCGTTCCCAACATACCTGCAATGGCTCCCAACACCCCTGCCTGGGAACAGGTGGGGACTGCACCTACGGGTGGTGGTTCTTTAAACATACAACGGTAACATGCCGTACCAGGCAGATGGGTAAAGGTCTGACCATTGAAACGAAGTATTCCACCATGAGAGAAGGGTTTTCCAGCCATCACGCAAGCATCGTTAATCAAAAACTTCACAGGGAAATTATCTGTTCCATCCACTATAAAGTCGTACTCTTTGATGATGTCCATTGCGTTGGAAGAACTTAATAATTCATAATACGTATCAACTTTCACGTCGGGGTTGATGGCTTGCATTGTTTCCCTGGCGCTTTCTACCTTTGGAACACCTACATCCTTCGTAAAGTGAATGACTTGACGTTGCAAATTGCTCAACTCTACCACATCTGCATCGATAATACCGATTCGTCCGACTCCAGCTGCAGCCAAATAAAGACTAACGGGAGCACCCAATCCACCAGCACCTATTACCAAGACCTTTGCGTCGAATAACTTTTCTTGTCCCTCAACGCCCACATCTTGCAATAATATATGTCTTGAGTAACGTTTTATCTGCTCTTCTGTAAAATCATACATATACCTCTACATTATTTATATACTGTAATGATTAGCGCCCTCCTCCCATGAAATAGAGAAAATCCACCTTATCTCCTTCTTTCAATTGAATGTCATCCCATTCATCTCGCTCGGCAAACTCCTCGTTTACTTGTACCGATACCATCTCTGGGTTCTCTACCAACAATTGCTTTATCAGCTCTGTCACATTGATGGGAAGATTCACGTTCTTATCCTCTCCATTTACATATATCTTTGCCATAATCATTTTATTAATGTTTCTGAGTGCAAAATTATGGCAATTTCATCTACCATACAATCACACATCATCGGTAAAACATATACCTAAGTATTGGTATTTTAAATCCTCAAGACAACTATAGATGAAAGGGGTGCTTAATATCAGCATCAAAATACATCTCTGAAATAGAATATCATTCTTTTCAATGAACTATTTTACAACAGTTTGGAAAAATCAAACGAAAAAAGATTACTTAAAAGAATAATTCTCTATATTTACAATATCATTTGGATATAAAAACTAAAATATTTAACTTTGCATCAAAAATTTATACAAATGAATAATTACATTCTGGCAGACAATCAAGATTTGACAAGATTTGCGTTGGAAAGTCTGATTAGACAAAAAGAACGCAATGTCATAAGGCGGGCAACCGACAAGACCGAACTGCTGCAATTATTGAAAGAAAACGAGAATTCCGTGGTCATTCTCGACTTCACCTTGTTCGACTTTGCAGATGCCGATCAGTTACTAATCGTCAGTGAACGATTTGTAATGGCATCATGGATATTGATTAGCGATGAACTTACGGAAAAGTTCCTTCGCAAAATGGTATTCTCATCCAATTCATTCAGCATTGTCTTTAAGGACAGTCCTTTCAAGGCTTTCCGTGATGCCTTGCAGTCAGCCACTCAAGGCAAGCGTTATCTCTGCCAACGAGCCATGGAAATGATTATCGAGGGGCAAAAAGACGACGAGTATGGCGTTTTGACGAATACGGAATTGGAAATTGTCAAGGCAATAGCACAAGGAAAGACGACCAAGGAAATTGCCAACGAACGTTTTTCGAGCATTCACACCATTAATACCCACCGAAAAAACATCTTCCGAAAATTGAAGGTCAACACGGCTCACGACGTAATCAAATACGCCCTTCGAGCTGGTTTGGTCAATCCAGCTGAGTTTTACATTTAGACAGAAAGTGCCTGTTTTATATCTGCAAGTAAATCCTCACCGTCTTCCAGTCCCACACTGATACGAACAGTATTTTCAGAGACACCCATTTCCTCTCGTTGTTTATCGGAGAAAAGACCGAAAATCGTACTGGCAGGATGAATGGCAAGCGACTTACGATCAAAGAGATTGGTGGCCCTTCGGACTATCTGCAATTGGTCGATGAAGTTGAAACAGGCTTCTTTGGAATCAAGGTCTATCGTAAACACGGCTCCCGGAAGATTGCCAAATTGCGCTTTCGACAATTCATAAAAGGCGTTATCTTCCAATCCTGTATAATTTACGCTTCTGATTTCAGGCAGTTGTTGGCATTGTTGAGCCAACCATAGTGTCGTTTCTGCCTGCCTACGATAACGAATGTCAAGCGTATCGAGTCCGAGCGTTTCCATATAAGCCACTTGTGGAGTCATCAAAGCCCCAAGATTGGTGATGAGTTCTGTCTTTATCCTTGCGGTAAAGGCAAGTTTCTTGCCCACTTTCTTGATGCGCGCATTCAAGGAGGGGGAAGGTGATTGTGTCCAATCAAACTTCCCGTAATCAATGATCAATCCTCCCAGACCAGTTCCTCCGCCAGAAATGTATTTCGTACTTGATATTACCTCAATGTCAACGCCTAATTCGCTCGCCCGAAAAGCACTGAAGGGAACTACCGTCGTATCGGCAATCAACGGGACTCCTGCCTGATGCGCTATATTTGCCAAGGCTCGAATGTCGGCAACAAATAGTTGGGGATTGGTAATGACCTCAAAAAACAAGGCACATGTGTTGTCGTCTATCAGCCTTTCCACCTCTGCCACATCGGTAAAGTCAGCAAAGCGCGACTCAACACCCAAACTTCCCAACGTATCTCGAATGAGTGAGACACTATTACCAAACAGATGCTTGGAAGCAACAATATTTAACCCCACCCCACTAACGGCAGTTAGCGCATAGGCAATGGCAGCCATTCCCGTGTTAAGAGCCGTTACGCTTACCGCTCCGGTGACTTGCCGAACCCTCTCTTCCAAATACGAAGTAGTGGGATTGGCTATACGGGAATAACTTGGCGCCATTGAGCGACCGCAAAATGCGTCGCTCATCGCCTTTGCCGACGGAAACTCAAATGCAGCCGTATAGTAAACGGGCATAGAAAGTGCCCCGTACGCATCAGGTTTCTGGTATTTGGTGGTAAGTATTTTTGTTTCGTATTTCATCTACTTGCAGCGATTTTCTTTACGGCAATAACCAACTTGTCAACATCCTCACGGGTGTTATAGAGCGCGAAGGTAGGCCTAACGCTCATCTCATAACCCAAGGCTCGTAAGGCTGGTTGGGCACAATGATGACCAGCACGAACGGCAATGCCTTCCTTATCGAGCAACGTGCCTACCTCGGGAACGGGTATGCCGTCAAGGACAAACGAAACCACAGATACGCGCTGCTTGGGATTGCCTATGAGGGTAAGTCCTGTTATCTGTCCCAATTGCTCTCGTGCATATTCCGTCAACTGGTGTTCATGGTGTTCAATATTGCGAATACCCAGGCGTTGCACGTAATCGAGAGCCGCACCAAGTCCGATAGCATCTGCCACATTGGGCGTTCCTGCCTCGAAACGAGCAGGAGGCACGTTGTACTCCGTACGTTCAATCGTTACGTCCTTGATCATGTTTCCTCCTCCCTGCCAGGGTTGCATCTTGTCGAGCAAGTCCTTTCTTCCATAGACAACACCTATTCCATTAGGACCATAGATTTTGTGTCCAGAAAACACGAAGAAGTCGGCATTGAGTAATTGCACATCTACTGGAGTATGTGCTATTGATTGCGCTCCGTCTATCAATACGGGAACGTTGTGCGAGTGGGCAATGTCAATGATGCGTTTCACGTCATTGATTGTGCCAAACGTATTGTTTACGTGCCCCACACTGACTATTCGCGTCCGTGGCGTTATCAGTCGCTCTAACTCGGAAAGCACCAAGTCGCCGTTGGAATCGGTGGGAATGGCGTGGAGCGTTGCTCCCTTTTCTTGGCAGATGCGTTGCCAAGGCACGATGTTGGCATGGTGGTCGAGTTCGCTCACAATGACATCGTCACCAGCAGTGACAAATTGCCTTCCATACGTCTGTGCCACCAGGTTAATACCTTCTGTTGTACCTCTTACAAAGATGATTTCCTCACTACTGCCAGCATTGATGAATCGTTGCACTTTCTCACGCGCTTCCTCATAAGCATCCGTAGCACGGGCAGCTAACGTATGAGCACCACGGTGAATGTTGGAATTATAGTTTTTGTAATAATCCGAAATCTTGTCAATCACTTGCAAAGGCTTCTGAGTGGTTGCTCCATTGTCAAGCCAAACAAGGTCGTGACCATTCACCTTTTGGTTTAATACGGGAAAGTCTTTCTTGATTTCCTCTGTATTGAGCGTATCAACTTCCTCATAATTCAAGTTGCGCAATTTCTGGGATTCAGGAATGCCAATACCAAAAGGTTCGGCATTTACCCCACTTAACACCGACAAGTCCAATTGCTCATCTGGCAACGGGAAGACGTTCCTTCGCTCTTGCTGCAAGTCTTCCGGACAGTATTTTTGCGCTATTTCTCTAAGTGCTGCAAACACCTGTTCTTGCTGGGGGAAGTTGTTTATTTCTGAAATATTTAGCATTATTTCTTCACCATTTATATATTATGCCACGAATCAGGCGCTTGAAGTGCCTAATTCGTGGGCGTCTTTTCATTTCTCTACTAAGTTCCTGTGCTGGTAATCATGGTAATAACCCACTTCTACATTTTCCAGCACGGCAATAGCATCGTCTGTCAACGAAGCCAACGAAAAGTATTTCGTAAGCAAGTATGAGGCAACGCCAAATTTATCAAGTCCCATCAATCGCGCACTCAACGAGGGAGCTATCTCGCCAGGAATGCCACTCTGATGAAGACCAATGACACCTTGATTCTGCTCACCCACGCGTACAAGAATGATTTTCGTGGTTCCTACACCGCGTCCTGTCAAGTACTGTCCTTCTACTTCCACCTTATCAGAGGGAATGATGGGCACACCGCGCCACAAGATGACTTTCGTACCGAACAAGTCTGTTGTTACGGGAGGTACTCCACGCCAAGTACATTCACGCTCAAAGGCTGCTATGGCTCGTGGATGGGCAATGAAGAATGCAGGTTCTTTCCATACCAATGACAATAGTTCATCCAAATCATCTGGTGTTGGCGAACCATAACGTGTCGTGATGCGGTAAGCAGGATTAACGGCAGAGAGCAATCCAAACTTCTTGTTGTTAATCAATTCCCATTCTTGACGTTCCTTGATGCTTTCTATAGACAGGCGCAACTGCTCTTCCAATTGGTTGTAGGGATTGTTATACAAGTCGCTTACGCGAGTATGAACCCGTACCACTGTCTGTAAGGTATTCAACGAATACTCCGTTGGATATTCTTCGTAGTCTATATATGTTTCTGGGATAATGTTGTCTTCCTCATGCCCACTTACCAAGTCGATATGTTTCTCTCCGTGATCATTCACCGTAGCTTTCAATCGCAATTGCTTATCTACAGCCTTATTGAAAGTTTCCCTGAAATCGGGTACTTCCTTGATGAATTTCTCTAACTCCTTCAACTTCAACCCGAGGAAGATCGTTGGTGTAACGGCACGTACCGATACCGTCGATTCTGCGTCATCCAGCAAATCTGTCTCTCCAAAGTATTCTCCGTCTCCCAACAAGGCAATGCGTAATTCTTCCCCATGCGGTCCTTTGCTGATTACTTCTGCTTGTCCGTTGGCTACAATAAAAAACTTTTGCTTGTCTTTTCCTTCTTCCACGAAAAGCTCTCCAAGTTTCACTTCTTGTGTCTCAAACGAGCGTGCCAATCGGTTCACTATTTCATCGTCAAATTCTGAGAAAAGGGGAATAGCCTTGAGACTCTTTGCTGAAAACGATGGTACACCATTCAGATATTGTATGGGAAGTCGTTCACTCTTTCTCAACTCTACCTTAGTTCTATTTACACGGAACGTTCCACCACTTACCTGCACCCAAGGCAATAGCTTGAGCAACAGTCTCGGTGTAATACTTCCCATCTGTGGGGCTGTCTTGGTGGTTGTCGCCAATCGGCGGGCGGTAGCAGTGGTCACACTGCGTTGCAAATTAGAATCTGCCATAATAGTTTTTCTTTATTTTTTGATGATTACTTTATGTGTAGTTCCAGAAACGTGCTCTATACCAAGTACATGATAACCTTGTTCCTTGGCATTTCGAGGAACATTATCGAGCGGTTCTCCTTCTGAGAGCAACACTTCCAGGATATCTCCTTCTTGCAAACGGGAAAGTGCTATCTTTGTCTTGACAAACGTCATGGGGCAATGCTCCTTTGTAATGTCCAGTATTTTTCTTTCCATAACTTTTATATTATATAAATAATGTGTTTCCTCCTTCTGAAAGGTTCAGGAATGACGCCACTCCCAATACGTCTTTCACTTCAGGAATAAAGTCTTCCTTTTTCAAACCAAGCACATGCATTGCCATTTCACAAGCATAGAGATTTATACCTAACTCCTTGGCTGCTTCCACCAGTTCCTCAAGCGTTGCCACATTGTTCTTGCGCATCAGAAACCGAAAAATCTTCGGACCAATACCAAGGAAGTTGAATCGGCTCGAAGGAGTCACGTGTAAGCCTCCCATCATGAAACCGAACAACTTGGTAAGCCAAGAACTACCCGTAAAACTTCGTCCTTGTTTTTTCTTTATGGCATCCAATCCCCAAAACGTGAAGAAGATGTTTACTTCGTATCCTACCGCAGCTGCTCCCGTACCTAACGTGAAGACTGCCGTCAACTTATCATAATCGCCACTGAAAGCGATAATGCTCAATTTCTTCATTTCGCTCATGATTACTCGTAATTATAGATTTGTGTGGATAGATACCTCTCTCCAGTATCTGGCAACAATACGACAATCGTCTTACCTTCATTCTCTGGTCTTCGGGCAAGTTTGATGGCAGCCGCAGTTGCAGCACCCGAAGAGATGCCCGTCAACACACCGTCTTTTTTCGCCAACAACCTACCAACGGCAAATGCCTCTTCGTCCTTGATACGCAATAACTCATCATAGACGTTCGAATCGAGAATTCTTGGAATAAACCCTGCTCCTATTCCTTGTATCTTATGTGGACCGGGACGCTCACCAGAAAGTACCGAAGAGGAATACGGCTCTACGCCTACAACTTTCACCTTGGGGTTGAGTTGCTTGAGTGCACGTCCCACTCCCGTAATGGTACCTCCCGTGCCTATTCCTGCCACAAAGATGTCAACCTTTCCGTCGGTATTACGTATGATTTCCTCTGCTGTGGTCTGACGGTGAACCTCTGGATTGGCGGGATTCTCAAATTGCTGTGGAATATAGGCATTGCCTATCTCTTCTGCCAACTCTTGTGCCTTTCTGATGGCTCCAGCCATTCCCTCGTATGCGGGTGTGAGTTCTATCCTTGCACCAAGGGCTTTCAATAATGCACGTCGTTCTATCGACATTGCATCAGGCATCGTTAATATGAGCTTATAACCACGAATAGCCGCTATAAACGCCAGTCCTACTCCCGTATTGCCAGAGGTGGGTTCTATAATTGTGGTTTCTTGGTCTATCAGACCCTTTCGCTCCGCCCTTTCAATTAATGCCAATGCCGTACGGTCTTTTACGCTTCGGGCAGGATTGAAATATTCCAATTTTGCCAATATCCGCGCCTCAAGTTTCAATTCACGTTCCGTCCCCGTTAGCTCCAGTAACGGAGTATTGCCTATCAATTCTATAAGATTATGTGCAATTTGTGCCATATTATCTATTTTTTCGGTTGTTCATATTTTGGTATAATACTCACACGACAGTATCTATAATGACTATTTTTTTTGCTTCAATTATCACGATGCAAAATTAATGGGTTTTTATGTAGGTCGAAATCGCACTTTCGTGGCATATTAACTACCAAATGTTTGGTATTTTAGTTCATTCATCTTTCATGGTTTTAATAAAGGTGAGAAAATTCTGGCGAATTTGTCAAGAAAAAGTGGTAATAACGACTATCGCTGCTGCGATATTTTCCATCAACCTTTCCCTTGGGTGAAAAAATGCTGATTTTTGAACACTTTTACAACACATTGATAATTAATGTATTACAAAAACGATTGTATATTTATCCACTGTTTTTTAATTATTTATACATAAAAAAGGACGTTTTTGAGTCTTCTATACATATATGTTAGTACTCGTAACATATAGAGTTAGCGAGCTAACATATATAGTTACGCCCAAAACATGATTAGTTACGAGAAAAATGAGCGCATTTCGCATTGAAAACCCATTATTTTACCATTACCAACTTTATTTTTGAATTTTTAGGCGATTTTATTTTGTCGGGATAATTCTGAATGAGAAAACTTTTTTCAAGTTGAGCGAATGTATAATTTAGGTAAATCGAAATAGCAGGAAATGGAATGGGGAGTGTGGGAAAGTTAAAGTAGGTAGGCGATATTTTAAGATTATCCCTTACCTAAAGGCAAGGTTCTTCGCTTGCGGCATCCTCTATCCCAGCCATTTCGCCGTACCTACGGGCACGGCTGCATGGCTGGCTACTAACATCTGATGCCTATCGGCATCTTTCCGTACTGCAAGGTTATTAACGACATCGACCACATACGCAATTTTCAATTTTCAATCTTCAATTTTCAATCTCCAATCTTCAATTTTCAATCTCCAATCTTCAATCTTCAATCTTCAATCTTCATAAAAGTTTTATCCGTGTGATTCAACAAGAAAGTCTATTGTCTTTACTCCTGAACTCCTTGAAACTCCTGAACTACAAAGAAGCTGAGCGAATGCGAAACTTATAATTTCCAATATAATAACAAAAACTTCGGACAAGAAAAAAGTGAGAATTAGCTATTTGTCCGAAAAATGTAATTTTGTCCGAACATTATATTTAAAAAGAACATTAAAAATTTGGAATTGATATTAGAAAAACCTAAAATCCGCAACTAATAGTTATGCGGTCTAATTTTGCTGTCAGATACCCAATTTGATGATTCTCACGTCGTTATAAACGTGTTTATGCATGGTTTTTGCCCACCTTCCCCTTACCCCAATAAGCATTGCAGGGGCTTTATGCTGTCGTAACCCTCAAAGTCGGATTCTCAGCCGTCAGCGAGAGCAAACGGGTTCTGGTATGAGCAGTTGTCCGTGTAGATGTTCAGTACGTAGTGTCTTGCTGTCCTTATCCATTTGGCGGGCACGTTGATGAACTTGAAGACGAATGCCTTGATCCTACTGCTCTTCTTCAAGCCGAAGGCTTTTGTGTCAAGCCGTTCCATAAGGAACTTGTAGAAGTTGCGGATGACAGCCGTGAGCAGGAGGAACACGGTGTTCTCTGCCATGAATGACTTGGGCAGCCTTGCCCATCCGAAACCATTGTTCATGTCGTCGAATATCCGTTCCTTTCCGCCCCTGAGGTTGTAGAACTCCACTATCTCACGCGGCGTCGATGTGTAGTCGTTGGTCAGTATGCAGCGGTAGGTGTACTCCCCCTCCCACAAGTCCTGCTCACCGTCCATTCGGGGCTCACGTTGTATGACAAGGCGGTATGCCTTTCCCTCCCATTTCTCCACGATGATGGAGTTCAACTCATACTCGATGCCGTTGATCACCTCGCGTTTCCATCCCCTCAGTGCCAGCAGGCTGTCATAGAGCGAGGAGCAGCGGTTGGCACGGATGTAGAAGTGGTCGCAGTGCTTTTCCACGGTCTCCACTATCTCGCACGAGCATGAGCCGCAGTCCATTCGGGCTCGCCTGACATGGATGTCGTTATGCTTAAGATTCGAGAAGATGCGCTCCAGCGTGTCCTGCTGGTGGAAGCGCACGTTGGCGTTGCCGTCGCGGTTTTCAATGCCCACAATGAGGTCGCCGATGACGGCAACGCCGGGACTGTAGCCCGTGAACTTCTTGTAGGTTATCTTGGCATCGTACTTTTCCGTCTCGATGAACTGGTGGTCAAAGTCAAGGTCATAGGAGTTGCCCGCCACAAGCTGGCCTGTGCTCACGAGTATTTTCACAAGAAGGCCGTTCAACATCGTGGCAGTATTGAAATCGTAGCTGCGTCCTGTCTCAGATACGTAGGTCGTGTTGGCTGTGCTTAGCTCAGAAATACCTCTCAGAATAGTGTCGGAGGAGCAGGTGCGAAGGGTGGGATGAAGCGAGAGGTGGGACATCAGGTGGCTCGTCACATCTTCAACACAATCACCGCCGCAGAAATACACGCTCAACAGTGAACCGACAATCTCGCTGTATTGATACCCGAAGGAGGGGCAGCGCAGGCCCAGCTCCTTGTCAATGACAGAACCCACATATCGGGAAAATAGTTCTCTTACGTGAAATATTCCACCGAAAGGGGTAAGTTTTTCAGATTTTATGCTTATCTTTGCCATGTCATGGATGATTTTACTTGTCTGGAATTGCAGCACTAAGGTAAGTGAAAATTCTGACATGGCAAAATCCTGAGCAACTTTTTGTTGCTCAGGAACTTATAAAAAATGTTTAACTAAAGTGCTGCGGAATTTAGGTATATGATCCAAATATAGGGATTGAGTTACATTGGGATATAACTAAACCGAGAAAAGGTCAATGGGATATGGGACATAAACCTGATGCAAAATATAGTGATTTGCACAGAGATTGTATGGATGGTAAGATAACTAAAGAGGAATTTTTGCATAGATACCGTGATCCAAATAATTATCGTCCAGAATTGCCTATCAATAATAGATGTCACAAATATGAATAAAACAGACCTTAACACTTGCTAATATGGAAGAAGATTTAAGATTTTTTTTGACTAAAGGAGATATTACGGGATATAAAAAAATAATAGATTCTGTAGACATTAATTATACCACAAAATCAGGAAGTAGTTACTTGCATTATGCTATAGCATCTTCTAATTATTCCGAAGATATTGTTATAGACTTACTTAAAAGAGGTATAGATATTAACAAATTAGACTCAAACAATCGTTCTCCTTTGGAATGTTGTTGTGAGTATAATCGTATATACATTGCGAAATTACTTTTAGAGAAAGGTGCTAATGTTAATTCGATAGACAGATGGGGTAACAATCCCTTGTGGAGAGCAGTTTTTAAAAGGAATGTAGAGATGGTACGTTTGCTTATGAGTTATGGTGCAAACCCAAATAACATAAATAAGGCTGGTAAGTCTCCTCTCAATTTCGCACACCAAATTGAAGATTTGAAAATGATAGATATTCTTTTAGTTAAGGGGTAATTTGATGATAATCTTTCTGAAAAAGTACATAAAACTGAATACCAGAATGTATTGAATACCTGTTGGATGAATTAAAATAATGCATATTTAACTTGCTCTATGGGCCTATGATTAAGAAGATTGAAATACTGCAATATAGTGAAAGCAGCCACCTTGGTGGTCCGCCCACCCCTCCAGCACTGGGCGGTATGGGCGGGCCGCCAAGGTTCTGCTACTACTATGACAGCCTGGACAGGCTCGTTGCAGCCACAGGCGACTACAGCGCGTCTGACGGCAGGTATGGCCGCTACGACCTCTCCATGTCCTACGATGACCTATGGCGCGTCACGTCGAAGACGCTCGACCTTTGGCGGCACACCGCGCCGCATTCACCCCGCCAGTATGCTGGCTACTCGCTCTCCTACGGCTACGGCACAGACGACGGAACCCGCTTCCGCCTGTCAACCATCGCAGAGACGCACTACAGGGCGGAAAACGACACCGTGGGCGCGAGGAGGCAGGTCTTCCACAGGTACCAATATGACGGCAGCGGCAACCTCACCTACGAGGAGTCGGGGCATCCCGTTGCCGGTGGCGCGGTCAACTGGAAGCCGGACGAGCGAAAGCTGCTGTGGGATGCGGAAAACAGACTGAGGGCTCTGGACGAGAACGGGTACGTTTCCACATACGTCTACGATGCCGACGGCGAGCGCGTGGTGAAGCAGCACGGCGGCAACCGTGGATTGTACGTCAACTCGGCGGGCAGGGACAGCCTAACGGAGACCACCGCGTTCACACTGTATGTGAACCCATACGTGACATGGACGGAGGGAGGCAAGTATGTCAAGCACGTGTACATGGGTGGCAGTAGGGTGGCATCGAGACTTGGCGTGGCGCACCAAACGGGCAACAACCCGATTGCGGTGCTTGGCGGAGTCCTTCCTGGGCACGTCCTGAAGGACTCGATGCAGAAAGCCGCCGTCGTGACAAGTTACGGCGTGTTCGGCGTTCCCTACGGTGGGGAGGACAGGACGGCGGTGTTGCCATACTCCAACGAGCCGGGCAACTTCCTCGGCGACTTCACCGACCCCGATTCATTAGAGGGACGGCAGTATTTCTACCATCCCGACCACTTGGGCCGCTCCACGG